>Ga0102942_1000277_pt1 | contig 18865 bp, 23 predicted proteins | sample SalPon2_C_H2O_MG_FD_78171 | JGI IMG/M metagenome (GOLD analysis project Ga0102942, IMG submission 78171) | Salt pond water microbial communities from South San Francisco under conditions of wetland restoration - Salt Pond MetaG R2_C_H2O_MG | ecosystem: Environmental > Aquatic > Non-marine Saline... | reverse complement strand
AACTCCGAGAACGAGGAAGCAAGCAACGACAGAAGAAGGTTAACGAACTCTGTTGGCAGGCTTGGAACACCTACTTTCTTCGTCGGAAACCGTGATAACGGATTCGTAAAGGTGACTGGAGCACAGCCGCTTCCAAGATTTGAGGAAGCTATCACCACTGTTCAGAACCAGTAGGAAGTGGAAGACATGACGATGAAGATTAAAGCCAGTCCTAACACATGGAAAAAGGATTTCCTTCAGGGGATCCGGGGGGCATCGAAGAACTGGAAAAGATCTCTTGGAACCGCTTTTCTAGGCCTTTCGGCCTTTCTCCTTACTATTTTCTCTGCCAGCCCAGAGTATTCTGTCCAGATGCTGATGGCAGGAATAGAGTACTGGAACTTTGCGTTCATCACCCGGTTCTCCGGGATGTACGCTACCTCAGGCCTTGCAGGGATCTTTCTGACCCTTATATTCTCTGCGATGGTCGGAGTGACCATGACAAACACTGTCGTCCAGCTGAGGATGAATAAGGTTAATCTAAGCTCTCTTGGCGCCGTACCAGGCTTTTTGGCGGGAGGATGTGCCTCATGCGGTGTAGGAGTCCTGTCCTTACTTGGTTTCGGCGGAGTGCTGGCCTCGATGCCTTTCGAAGGCAACCTGTTGCGTCTGGGAGGAGTATTACTGCTCGGAGCTTTGATCATCCGGACCGGAAATCCAGACACGTGCAAAATATAGATAATTATGAATCTGAAGGCTGAAAATTTCAATGTTCTGAAAGGCCTTATATCAGCCGTATTTTTCCTTTTGGTTACTGGGGCAGTGACAGGTCTCATACAGAATCCCCTGTATGTAAGAATGGTGCCGATAACAGTCTTCGATTACTTTTTTTTACTGTCAACGTCGGTACTGGCAGGCCTGTACTTTGGAAAAGAAAAATGCAGTTTGCTTGGCGGTAGAATTGCCGGTATCTCCGGAGTGACAGGTTTTCTGGCATTTGGATGCCCGATCTGCAACGTTATACTGCTTTCTTTCTTCTCTACCTCTGCTATAATGACCTATTTCGATCCTCTGAGGCCTTACCTGGGATTTATTTCAACATTGATGATTGGTTTCTTTGTTTACAGGGATTTCCTAGAAACTAGAAATCAACAGGTACAATCCGGTTAGAGGTAAAATTATCTCTGCAAGTAGGTGAGGGTGTTCCACGTAGTTTTTCAGCCATTCCTGTCAAAAATTGAGAAGACCTGTTTTTATGGGGTATGATAGTGAATTAATCCAAGTCGATAGGATAGGGAAAAAGGAAAAAGAATTACTTTATTCTGGGGTTTTCTGTCACTCTTCAAGCTTCTCTATCGCTTCTTCGATTTTTTCGGGTCTATAGCCAACGATAGCTTCATCCCCCACAAAAGTCTGCGGAACTCCTTTCTGACCTGTTTCCTTGATCATCTCGCGGGCTTTATCCTTGTCCTGTGCAACATTGTGCTCCTCATACTCATAATCATTCTCATCAAGCCACTGTTTTACTTTTGTACAGTAAGGGCATGTCGGGGTCGAAAATACCTGAATGTCTGCTGTCATAGTTTGTGTAAGAGTGTTGAACTTTTATACAGGTTCGGGTTCAGATCTCTTCTAGAACCGCAAGCTTCTCATCAGACCACTCATCCATCCTCTGTTCAACACCTTCCTTGAGAACATCCTTATCCGGTACCGAATACATATAGTAACGACCTCTCTTGCCTTCTTCAACGACACCTTCTCTCTCCACAAGACCCGTACTCTGGAGCTTGGAGAGATATCTCTGAACCGTAGAACGGTCCTTGCCCAGCTCATCAGCTATATCTGAGGCCCGAGCCTCATGGTCACACAGATAGTATAGAACCTCTGTCTCTGAAGACGAAAGATTATAAAGCACCTTAAGCAGCTGCTTTATCTCGGTTGGACATTTCATAATTACTATTTGTGCAACAAGATGTAAAACTCTTTCTCAGAGCCTCCCGGTTGCCGCCGCATAACTGATAAAGCCAAAGAAAGGCGATTGGCCGAAAACAATCAAAATGATGAAAACGCCGCCCCGGGACTGTAAAAGGCCTATCTTGAAGCCTTTGCCGATCTCGATGAGAAGGATTAATCCTTCAACTGCGAGAGCTGCATCACCTAGATGATTTCCCTGTTCCTTCATGAGATTTACCGGGCCTTGCCTCGTGACTTTGTCCGACGGAAGAAAAATCCTTAACCCTGTTGTCGATAAAGTTTCAATTGTGCGAATAATCTCTCTGGCCCCGTCAAATACTGAAATACTTTATGAGATAGGTGCTGAAGAAGATGTAGTGGCTACAACTTCACTCTGCGATTACCCGGAAGAGGTCACGGAAAAGCCAGGTATTGGCGGGTGGATTAACCCCGAAATAGAGGAAATCCAGAAGTTCGGGCCCGATCTAGTTCTTGCATCGGACGATCTTCAGGATGAGGCCGTCCGAAGGATGGAAGAGAAAGATTTTGAGGTTCTCCAGGTAAGGCCTCATACAGTCGAGGAGGTATTTGAAAGCATAATAGAAATTGGGGAGGCTGTTGGCAGGGAAGAAAGGGCCGAGGAACTGGTAGAAGATATGAAGGATTCTATTGAGAATCTTGAGTTTAATGATTCTCCGCAGATCTACTGTGAGGAGTGGATGGATCCGCCGATGGCCTCCGGTAACTGGATTCCGGGGCTTGTCGAGAGAGCTGACGGAAAATTCTTTCTTGAGGAAGGTGAGAGAAGCAGAGAGTTTGATCTGGAGAAGTTGAAGGATTTCGATCCGGAGTACATCTTTCTGAATGTCTGTGGTGCGGGGGAAAACGTGGATAGGTCCGAGATTCTGGAACGGCGTGAATGGCAAAATATTGCTGCAGTGAAGGAAGAAAAAGTCTTTGTATTAGATGATTCCTTGTTGAACAGGCCTGGACCTCGACTTCTGGAGGGATTAAATGAAATGATGAGAAAGGTTGAGGAGAATTAGAATCTAGGTATCGTGATCCTGGTAAGGTTCTCCGTATTTCTCGCTTAGAAGGTTGGCCGCAGCCTTGGTTCCATCACCTATAGCGAAAGAGGTCTGGTGCACCCAGTAACGAGCTAGGCCTGTGGCATAGACTTTTTCTGCTGCTTTGTTGTCTTTATCAGTGTCGATGTGTTCATCCATCAGATACGGGTCGTCACGGCCCTCAACAAAGTCTAGATCAAGTTCCTCAAGATAATCATGCATTCCTGCAGAGGCCACGATAATGTACTCTGCCTCGTATTCCTCTTTTGAGGTCATGACTTTGAGGCCTTCATCTGTCCGCTCTACTTTTTCGACTTCTTCATCTCGAAACTCACCTTCGAATTCCCCTAGTTTTTCCTTTCCTTTTTTGAGGATTTCGCTGCCGCTGATGGAGTCATGGCCTATCAAGTTCTGAATGTTTGAGGTATTCAGAACAAGTGACTGGCCTGAGTCCAGTACAAGAGTTTCTTCTCCCGCCTTAGCGGTGAAGCTTCCGGCCTGGAGGCCTGCTACTCCGCCACCGATTACAATAACGTCTTTCATATCATCACAGTTCCGTGGTCAACAGTAAATACTTTTTGATTAGGATTTTTCTAAAGAGATCTCTGCGTCAAGGCCTTTGTTCATCTTGACCTCCAGGTCCTGTATTTTGTTCTTTCTCTCTTTTTCAAGTTCAGATATCTCCTTGTTTAAATCCGCTTTCCTACTCCTTTTCCTTTCGATACTATCCTCTACATCACGTAGATCTCTTTCCAGGCCCTCGATTTCTTCTTTTATACTCATATTTTGTACTTCGTTTTCCAGCTCCCCTACTTCTTTTTCCAGACTATCTCTTTTCTCTATCAACCCCTCGAACTCTGATAGCTCACGGGAAGCATCCTCGAAGTTCTGTATCTGCCTTGGTTCTAGCACTTCCTCTTCTTTTATTCTTTTACGGGCCTCTTCAAGCTCGTCCTGAATATTACCTGCTTCTACATATTCTCCTTCTGATACCTTATCTAGTTTGCTTATTTCAGCGTCAAACTCTATCTCATCGTTCTGTACCTGATAGATCAGTTTTTTCAGGCCTCTGCGCATCGTAGAAATGTTTTTCGATATCCTGTTTCTAATCTCCTGTTTCTCTTCCTTCAGTTCCTGCAGCCTCTGCTTTTTATCCTGAAGCTGCTGCCAATCATCGCTATCTTTCAGTTTTTCTATCTCTTCTTCGATATCTTCTTTCTTCTCTTCCTCTTCTTCCGTTGAGATACTGTTTTTCTCTATCTTCTTCTCCTGGATATCGTCCTTGATTTGAGAGATTTCTTCCTCCAACTCTTTGATTCCGCGATACTTTTGGAGGGCTGTATAACGTGATGAAAGAAAGTCTTGGATATTGGATACGTGATTATTAACGTCCTCTAGAACACCGAGTAGTTCTGTCCTGTTGTTAATCCGTCTCATCACCTGGCCCTGTTTCTCAGATACATCATTGAACTCTGAGACAAAATCCTCTAGGTCTTCCAGGTGCTGTTCGATCCTGTCGGAGAACTCGGCCCTTTCTACCGTTAATTTCTGGGACTTTGCGAAATCCTCAGCTACATCATCAACCACTTTCAGGCCTTCATCATCTGTATACTGTTTCATCTCATCAAGGTCGGTCTTCAGCTCCTCCAAATGTTTCTGGGTTCTCTGCTTCAAGTTCTCGGCCCGATCTTCCGCAGCTTCTATCTCTCTGAGTTTTCTCTCCCTGTATGTTTCAGGTGCTTCAGAGTAGTCTACCGTTAACTCTTCGCTGCCGAAAAACCTTTTCTTAATATCTTCAAGACTCATGTAACAAGTTAGAAACTGAAGAGAATTAAACTTGGTGAATGAAAATAAAGGGAAAAGATAGGATAAGTTACTCGAACTTACTGAAGATATCCTCGAACTTATCCTGTGGATGACTCCAGTCAACTACCTCGAAGAAGCTGTCGATGAACTCTCCACGTTTCGGGCCATAATCATGGTAGTAGCTGTGTTCCCAGACATCGACTGCTAGAACAGGATGCGCTCCCCAGACCGCGTGTTCGTCATGTTTATCCACTACAACATTGTGCAGCTCATCTTCCATCGGCATGTAGACAAGCAGAGCCCATCCGCTAGCTGAAGAAGCTGCGGCCTTGAACTCTTCTCTCCAGTTCTCGTAGCTGCCGAAGTCTTCCTCGATCTTTTCAAGCAGCTCTCCTTCAGGCCTTCCTCCGCCGTTCGGACTCATGTTCTTCCAGAACAGGTTATGCAGAACAGTTCCGGAATGATTGTGTGTAAAGTCTTTCAGGATCGAACCCGTTGAGGAGTAATCATCCTGCTCTCTCTGGTCTTCCAGTCTTTCCTCCGCTGAGTTCCATCCGTCGACATAGCCCTGATGATGGACATCGTGGTGCCATTCCATTACCTTTCTGGATATATGGGGGGTTAAAGCATTGTACTCGTAAGGTAGTTTCATCAAACCATGTTTTTCAGTCATAGAGATTAATTCACCTATACTCATTAATAGGCGGGCGATACATAAGGTCTTTTCGCTTCAATAAAAAGAAGGAGAAAAAAGGGGAGTAAATGAAGGTAAGGTAGTTTACTGAGTGGAGTTAGTCTCGTCCCCAGTAGACTCGTTGACCGGAGGCTGAGGCTGCTGAGCAGCTTCAATAGCCTGATCGACGTTGATGACCGTGGACTGGCCTGTCAGAGGCGACTGTGTAGGGATAATCTGTGCCCCGTCTTTCGTCATGTAAAACGTCTGAGTCTGGGTCACTGTTTCGTTACCCTGCTGGCCGGTACTCGTGATATTGAATGTGTAGAGTCCGTGCTCTTCTCCAAATGTCTCGGAGAGCTGGGCCTGTTCTCCAACTATCTGGACAACCCTATCACGGGCATCCTGCTCGGAGATCTCATCGGCACCCATTCCGGCACCTGAAAGACCCATAGCTACAAGACCTATCAGAAGACCTAGAAGCAGGCCTCCCTTAAATACAGAGTTCCTGGAGTAGCTTCCAAGGATTCCTCCGGCGGTCTCATCTTCAATTTCTTCAAGGACTTCGTCTTCGGTTACCTCATCGGAACCTCCGGAATGCATATCCTCATCTACCTCCTCACCAATCTTCTGTTCAATATACTCCACGATGGTTTTACGGTTCTTACCTTCCTCCTCGGATTCGAGGAGTGATTTGTAATCCAGATCCACCGCGTCATCAATCTTTTCCTTCACTTCATCAACGGTGCCATCCAGAATATCATCATTGTCTGGCATACCAAAGAATTACCTTAACACCCTTTTAAAAATTATCAGCAGCAAAGGGCTCTAACACCATATTTAGACCCAAATTCATCCCAACTACCAGCTTCAAAAGACGACACATTGCATATCAAAAACAGGCGAAAAATTATTTTTTTGGGGCCGGCAGGACTTGAACTTGCAACCTTCCGCTATCTCCGCAAACTCGTGAGAGTTTGATCATCACAGCGCATTCTCAGAAAGAGAATGCACTTCAAGGATTAATCATCGGCCAAAAGGCCTCATTCCTCCAAAACCGGACACCCGAATGCCATTATTGGAATGGCTTGATGTGTATCGATCGAGCGTAACCAATCGCTGGAGGCGGACGCTCTGCCAATTGAGCTACGACCCCAATCAATCTGTATAACTGAATTAGAGGCTGAAACTTTAAAACTGGTTGTGAGGTTGCTCGAGCTTTTTACATTTTAACAGCCAGTATCTTTACTGTATGATAAGGGAGAAGGATGGAATCCATTTCAATCTGGAGGAAAAAATAGTAGCAGACTCCCGTAAGGCCTCTGGCGATGTAAACTATGTATCACATGCACACATGGATCACGTACATCAGGGAGAGAACAGTATAATTGCATCCGAAGTTACACGTAAACTTGCAGAGGCCCGTACAGATAGGGAGATAGACTCCATGGATAGAGAAGGTTTCGAGCTTCATCCTTCAGGCCATATCATTGGTTCGACCGCGGTAAGATTCGGTGACGAGAAGAAATACCTGTATACAGGCGATGTATCTTTGAGGGACCGGGCCTATCTTGATGGATTCCAGCCGGTCTCGGCTGATGTGCTTGTGGTAGAATCCACATACGGCATCCCTGCGTACCGTTTCCCTGATCAAGAGGAGATAGAGGCCGGAATCCGTGACTGGGTGCAGGATAACGATCAGCCGCTGTTTTTATTCGGTTACTCGCTGGGTAAGGCCCAGAAAATCCAGAGTATTGTGGAGGAAGCTACTGAAAGGCCTATCGTGGCTCATGGAGCTGTCAGGAATATGAATGATGTAGTTGAGGAGGTTACAGACCTGAGTTTCCGGGCGAAGCCTTACGGAGAGAACAAGGATCTCTTGGAGGAAGACGCTATATTCATTGGGCCTTCACGTTTTGCACGTAACGACGGCCTGAAAAACTTTGTAGAGAAAGTTGACGGCTTGAAGGCTGGTTTCTCCGGCTGGGCAGCGCAGGAGGCGTTCAAACACAGGGGAGGATACGACAAGACGTTTCCATTTTCTGATCACTGCGATTTCGACGAGCTAGTTGAACTAGTCGAGAAGGTCGGGCCTGAGAAGGTTTACACCAATCACGGGTTTGATGAGGCCTTCGCTTCCTACCTGAAGAATGAGAAAGGGTTTAATGCTCGTGCGTTGAAGCAGAATCAGGCCTCTTTGACTGATTTCTAGTCTATCGGCTCTAGAGGTTCGATTTTACCGTAGTCTCTTGAAGGGTTGAGTACGTCTTGCTCGAGTGTTTTTTCCAGTCTTCTGATGGTATCTGCTACTGTTCTTATGGTTTTTGCTGGCTCTACGAGGCCTTGACCTGGGATGTCTACACGGCGGTAGATATTCTCCAGATTGTTCAGGCCGTAGGTTGCCTCAACAAGATCGTCTTCACTGTAGACCAGGTCGTCGCCTTCTTCCACTGCTGTAGGCAATCCTTCAACCATTCCTATTGCTTCCTCGATATCTTCTTTGTACATTTCAAGGCTGTTTTTGAATCCCTCAGGCACATCGGAGTCTTCCTGAGCATCATCGACAACCGCGTCAATCGCCCGGTAAGCACCTTCAATAGTTCTCTGAACTCTTACAGGGTCGTAGTTTTCCTCGTTACTCATACATTAGAAATATCTGGGAAACTTTAACTACTTATCCGAAGTAAAGACCTGAAAGCTGGGCCTCGACAAATTTTTCATCAGGATCATCAAATAAAGGCCTTACATCCTCTATTGCTCTTCTGTCGGAAGATGTGAGCTGGGCTCCGAAGTCTTTCCTCGCGGATCTGATCACGTCGATCTCTTGTTGAAGGGCCTGTGAGATCGCTTTATTCTGTTTCTTGCCGTGTTCGTCGAAGTCGGTCAGCACTGCTACCCTGTCCGCACCTCGGATCACGTCTTCTGCCAGGTCCTCTACAGTTCTTTCCGCGGAGAGAAATATCTTTGATTCAAATCCGAGCTTTCTCAAGGCCTTTTTGTCGGCGTATCCTTCGAGTACTGCGGCATTGACATCTCTGTCAATCTTCTCTACTTCGGCCTCCAGATGTTTTCTCTCCCTGAAAGTTTCCTTTTTCATAATCTTCTAGAAGGTTATAATCTTTTTATCTGTGAAAAAGTTTCCGACCTTCAAACCATCTTCTTTACCTGTTTACTGAGTACAGGATTCAATGCGGAGCCGTAGATGCTTCTGACAGTATCACGGTAGCTCTTCCAGCTCTCAGTCCATTCATCGTACGAAATATCCATTTCTTCCTCCACCGAGAAACGATGCCTGAACTCTCTGCCATCTAATTCACCGAGGTCCTTGCGTGCGTTAATCGAGTTATCCTTTATACGGGAGGCCGAGGTCTCCGGCAACCGAGCCGAAACAGTGTAGTTGATATCATTGTCGGTCTCAACCTGAAGAATAAAGTCAAGACCCTGCTTACCTCTGACAACGATACCGGAGTCAGTATACTCCTTCTCAACAGGTATCTTCGGTGAGAAAACATCGACAATATCCTCCGGGGAAACGATACCCGCAGTCTCCTGTATCTCGGATTCAAGCTCCTCTATACTGTAGATAAAAACACCATCCTTCTGACCCGAAGTATCGATCGCAGCATAATACAGCTCCTTATCAAGGCCTTCCTTCATCCTCTTTTTCACTTCTTCAACCTTTGACTCCGCACTTTCCAGGCCTTTACCCGTGTACGGAATATCGAAAAGAAAGGCCTTCTCCCTGTCCTCGTGCACCATTACTGCGTCAACCGGTACCTGGAAGTCAAAGCTGTCAAGCGGCGGCTTCTTCAGCTCCAGGCCCACGTACTTTCTCTCAATCCTCTCCAGTTCCTCCATCGCTTTCTCAATATTGTTCTCAAACGGCTTCATCGATCTGAAAAGTAATCGGGCCTGACTGTGGCTGAGCTGTTCACGTTCCGCCATCTTGGCTATGTCTCTGATAACTTTCTCCGTATCTGTATAGATTAATTCTTTCTGCAGGAACTGGTGGAGCTGTGAGAATTTCAACTGCTCGTAATTATCCAGCTGTATTTTTCCCCTGTTGGTGACGAATACTCCACGGAAATCGTATTTTGAGAGTTCTGAAAGCTCGAGGCCTATATCGATCGGGTCATTCTTTGCCATCTCCACGTACTTGTCCATACGGTTGAGGTCTTCATCGTCGATCTCGGCCTTGTTCTTGGCATCGATCACCCAGACCTCTTTCTTCCCGTCTCTGGAGATCCTGGCGAACGCATCAGGCCGTGAGTTATCGCGAAGACTGCCGATTCTCTCGAAGAAGTCGAAGAATCCTTCGTACTGTCGGAGAAGATCGAGAACATCTGTCTGGAAGACCTCCCAGTCGCTCATAGATAGCTACCTCTGGAAATACAAGGCCTTCATTCTACTACCTCGTAGCTGTCTACTTCGCCATCTCCGTCCATGTCAAGGCCTCTGACAATTTTATAGTAATCTCCCCCGCTGTAGTCTTCTGTTATGTCTTCCAGGTTTTTGAAGGCTCTGACCGCGGCCTCCGTCCCCTGATTCCTGATACCGGCAACCAGAAACAGTGCTTTCTCCGAATCTTCCGGATGCTCTGTCCTCGCCACGACACCGATCGCGGCCTCGCTGTACGTCGAGTTCGGTGTAGAGATCTCCCGATAAGGGAACTCCTCACCGGAGAAATGTGCCGGAAAGTTTTCGTTGAACTTCTTGGTAACAGTGTTTGTCAGCACTCCTCCAACCAGAATCAAGTTCTCTTCGAAGGCCTTATTCCTGAATAACTCGGTGTCGAGAGCGACCTTTCTGTCGTTCGAGTTGCCGTACCTTCCTATTTCCAGCCCGATCTCTCCAGCGAGATGCCCGTCACGTGCTCTTACCTGATCAGGCCCGTGCTGATCCGGAGAACCAACCACAATCTCTCCATTGAGATCACCATTGTTGATGAGAGGTGAGAGGAACTCGGCCGTTGTTTCCGAGATATCCTGTACCGGAAGGCCTTCGCCGATCTCGGAGAGAAGAATGTAATAGGCCTTGGATTTCAGTCTGTAGTATGTAGCTGTGCCTCCGGATTTTTCCTCGCTCCGGGATTCTTCGATTATATCAGCGTCCTCCAGTTTGTTGAAGTGGTAGTATGCTTTCTGTTTGCTGAGTCCGAGCTCTTTTGCGACTTCGGAAGGGTAGGCCTGTCCGCTGCCGATTTCTTCCAAAATATTTCTCCGGGTTTCATCGCTGAGGGCCTTGATTACTTCGCCGGTTATCTCGTCTGCTTCCGTTGCTTTTCCGTTCTCAACTACTCGAGCCATTTTGAACATTATTTTACTGGTATCAAATCTTTTTTACCGCTTTTGGTGGTTTTTGACCGGTTGTTTATAAAATAGGCCTTGATGAACTGTTCGCAAACGTTTCCATTACAAGCCTTCTTTTACTGGTTTTCCGGTAGTAGAGACAGTATTTATAAGGATCGGCGAACAATCTTTGGTGTAACCATGTGTGGAATAGTTGGATACAGCGGCGAGGATGAAGCAGCCGAGAAAATCTATCGAGGCCTAAAGAAACTGGAGTACCGTGGGTACGACTCTGCGGGAATAGCTACCGCTGGCAACCCGAGTGTAAAGGTTGAGAAAGGAACAGGAACGATCGACGAAGCTATCGAAAGCATCTCAGAGGCTGAAATCGATGGCAACGTCGGGATCGGACATACTCGATGGGCCACACATGGCGGAGTAACCGATGACAACGCTCATCCGCATAGAAGTTCTTCCGGAGATATCGCGGTAGTTCACAACGGTATAATCAATAACTACGAGGAACTGAAAGAGAAGCATCTTTCAGGCCACAGTTTCAGGTCGGAGACTGATACAGAGGTTATTCCAAGACTGATTGAGGAGAAACACGAGGAGCTGGATGATTTCCACGAAGCCGTTGAAGCGGTTGTAGAAATGCTTGAAGGCTCCTACGCAGTTGTCGCCGTGAAAGACAGTGGCGAGATGGCTGCGTTCAAGGAGAGCTCTCCGTTAGCCCTCGGGATCTCGGACGGGGAGCTTTTCCTTGCCTCCGACGTCACACCTTTCCTGGAGCACACAGACAAGGCAGTATTCCTTGAAGACGGCGACGTAGTCAGGATCGAAAACGGAAACTATACTATCAAGAACGATGGAGAGAGAATCGATCGAGAGGTCAAGCATATCGACTGGGACGCTGAAGAGGCCTCGAAGGAAGGCCACGACCACTTCATGCAGAAAGAGATCAAGGAGCAACCAGATACCGTGAAGAGAGCAGTTTTCCAGGATCGCAGCGACGTGGAGAAAGCGATTGATATGATTGAAGAGGCCGACACTGTATACCTCTCAGGCTGTGGAACCTCGAGTTATGCTGCAGATCTCGGAGCGAAGTATCTCCGTGAGGCCGGCTACGACGTTATTTCAGAGCAGAGTCATGAGATGGAGTACTGGAACGCTCACGTTACCGAGGACGATCTAGTGATCGCGATCAGTCAGTCAGGCGAGACAGCAGATCTTCTCTCAATGCTTGAAGACGTCGAGGCCCCTGTCCTATCCATCGTCAACGTCGTCGGTTCCACGCTTGCACGCAAAGCAGACCACACCATGTACATCAACGCAGGCCCGGAGATCGGGGTCGCCTCCACAAAGGCCTTCACAGCCCAGATCGCAGTCCTCAGACTGATAGGAGAAAAAGCAGAGACATCGCTGAAAGAGGCCCGTAACTCATTGATCGATACAGCAGGAAAGATAGAGGAGACTCTGGAGGACAACGAGGAAATGGTGGAGGAGGTCAGTGACTACCTCCAGGAACAGGAACATGTATACTTTATCGGCCGTGGAAAAGGATTTGAGGTCGCGAAGGAGTCATCACTGAAGCTGAAAGAGCTTTCCTACATTCACTCCGAATCGTTCCCCGGCGGAGAGTTCAAACACGGAACCATAGCACTGGTGGAGGAAGGCACTCCTGTCGTCGCCTTCATGAGAGATGAAGGCCTTGAAGATATCTTCTCAAACGCGAAGGAGGCCGAGTCCCGTGGCGCGGACATCATCGGTGTCGGAAAGAAAAACGTCGGAGACTTCGAACACTTCTTCCAGGTTCCGGAAGACGATAACTCGGAGATACTTGAGGTCGCGATCTTCCAACTGCTTGCATACAGGACAGCGGTGAAGAGAGGCCATAACCCGGACAAGCCGAGGAACCTGGCGAAAAGCGTGACAGTAAAGTAAACGATAAATATCTGTGTCAATCATTTTCGGTTATGAAGACAAGAATTCTAGCTACGGCTTTCCTAGTCACGATGTTTGCAGCGACAGCAACAGCACAGACAAATACAACCTCAATGAATTTAGACAGCTACAATCTCTCCGAATACGAGGATACTGTCAACCAGCATACAGATGAACTACCTGACTGGATCAAAGACCTTGTAGGCGACGAAGACGTCAACGTATACATTAACGAGGGCCAGAACGACTCATTTAATCTCAGTATCAAGATGGACGGCCTGAAAGTCCAGAACATGACTGATTCAGCACTGGATAACCCTAAAATTGAGGTATGGACATCAACCGATGTAATTCAAAACATCACCGAGTCAGAAGATCCTGTCGGAGATATGCAGGAAGCGATCAACAACGGAGAAATCAGGTACGAGGCCAACGACACCTGGACAAAAGTCAAGCTGTTCTTCGCAGACCTGTTCATGGGCCTTCTGTAAAAAAGTCCTCAACTTTTCCCTTTCTTTTTGTGGTTTTCTGCAGTAGCTGGATAAATATGAATGGTAAAATGTCGGTATGGACGAACAAAAGCTGGGAAACTACATTGAAAGCCTGTACGAGACCCGGGGAAAAAAGTATCAGGTGACTGCTTACTCAAGTGAGAGCTTCTTTCAGGTAACAGTCGAGCACGGCGAGGAAGGCCCTGACCTGGAGAAACTGAAGAAGAGACTGGACAGTGATCTTGCTCTCAGCGAGGTCTGGCAACTCGAAATAGAGGAAGGAGAAAACTGTTCGACACTGTACGGATACGAGGAATTCAAGGAGTTTTAGTTAATCCTCTTTCAAAGTTCGGCACTCAAGATTTCTTCTCTCCAGCTCGGCCTTGAAACCCCGGAGGTCAACATCTTCCTCATCGAAGAACGGCTCGCCGTAATGGTACGGAACCGTGACACGAGGCTTGATCTTGACCGCCATACTCGAGGCCTCCTCGATATCCATAGTGTACTCGCCTTCGATCGGAAGGAACGCATAATCGACCCGGCCCTCAAGATCCATGACCTCGTCAAACATCCCGGTATCGCCGGCGACATAGAAACTTTTCTCAGACATGACGAAACGGTAGCCGAGGCCCTGACCTCTTTCATGGTACTCGTTGCACATCGGAACGCCCTCAATCTCCACGTTGTAGATATCGATCCTCTCACCGATACCCAGGTACTCGACATCATCGACAGGAACCTCTACATCCCTCATAGCCTCAGGTAAAAGTAAAACAGTACGTGGAGTAGAGATCTCCTCAATTAACTCAGGATCAAAATGGCCTGAATCCTGATGCGTGACAAGTATGATGTCGGCCTCGAAATCAGGGGATACAGGCCTGTAAGGATCGACAGCCACGGTGAAACCTTTATCATCCGCTCTGATCGATGCGTGTCCATCCCAGAAAATCTTCAGGCCTCCATCCTCAATCAAAAAGTATCAATACCCCCTCAAACAAACCTGCCGTAACCCAAGTTTAAATCCATACCGGGACCTGCTGAGACCTCGCTGCAGCGGAAAAGCTCATACTTCGAGTCAAGGAAAAACCCTATCAGCGATCCTATTAAAAGACTTAACCCTTACATGTTTTCTAGAGGCCTAACTCTCTGCGGGAGTAACCAAGTGGCCAAAGGTGCAGGATTTAGGCTCCTGTCGGTTAGCCGTTCGCAGGTTCGAATCCTGTCTCCCGCAAACTAATTTACTTTTACAGATTCTATTATTTGATATGGAAGACCTTTCGGTTCTTGATCATCTGAAATCTGAAGGCTTTGAGGATATAGAAATTGTTGAAAAATTAGAAGGCGAACACAACTATAACTACATTTTTAAGTCGGAAAGAGGTAAATTCGTTCTCAGGAAAAGCAAAGAACATCTTGATGAAGAACAACGGCTCAGATCAGAAAGAAATGTCCTGAAGTTTCTGGAGCATCAGGGAATAAAGTTTATCCCGAGATCAGTTTCGTATGATAATGAAAGAGATATTCATATCACAACTTTCGTAGGTTCAGAAAATACTTCTCTTGGAAAACTGAGTCAGAAAGAGTTAGAGAACTGGGTTAGTAATCTATCCAAAATACACTCATTGAATTATGAGGAGTTCAAAGGTTTTTGTGAAGAAAGAAATTATTCCTACAGAGAACCTGAAACAGTTGGCCAAAAAATAGAAGAGATAAGAGAAAGACTTGCTGAGGCTGAAAGTACAGACAAAGAACTTGTTGAATGGGCAGAAGAAAAGCTGGGAGAACTGAATTATTCGATCGAGCTAGATGAACCTCGGCTCACACATCATGACATACACAACAGCACAAGAAAAAGTCAGAACAACTTGTTTGTCATAGATTGGGAGTTCGCAGGATTTAGTTACTACCCTCTAGAAGACCTAGCAGACATACTGATTGATGAAAATCTGAAAAAAGAACAAGTTGAACTCGTCATAGATCAATACAAGAGCTTGTCAACTATTGAAATTACTGAATCGGTTTTAACGAATAATAAGAAACTGAAGCTTCTGTTTCAATTGTCTTGGAGCCTTGTAGAAATTTCAAAACCCAGAAAGAACGGAGAATCATCAGAAAAATACCACAACTATGCAAGAGAAAGAAAAGAGAAATTCAACTCGATACAGAACTAATTGCCATTTGGTTAACCATTCGCAGAGAAGCATGTTAAATCTTTTAAATCTTTACAACGTTTACAATACTGTAATGTCTGCGACAAAGAGAATTCCTGTATCGGAGGAAACCTGGAAGGAACTAGGTAAAGAAAAAGAACCAGGCCAGACCTGGGACGAACTACTTGAACAGCTCCGCGTAAAGGCCATGAAGAACCAGGTGGCTTCAAAGGCTCGAAAGGCGAAGGATGGAGAGCTTGACACAGTGGATCTGGATGACGTATGAAGTAAGGATAGATGTAGACGCTGCCGACTTCCTCAACTCACAGGATGAGAAGACCAGGTCCATCATCAAAGATCATCTAGGTAAGTTGAAGAAAGAACCATATCCATCGCCCGAGGCCCGGTCCGGCGACAGGGAGAAAGTAACAGTTAACGAGGAAGAAGTTTACAGGATGCATATATCCAGAAGCTACACCGCCTTCTATGTTATCAATGAAGAGAAGGATCAGGTTATCGTAACTGATATAGTGGATATTGACACAGCCCACAAGATGTACGACTAGATCCTCTATTTCTGACACCGTGTTTATATCGGAGACCTTTTCAACCAGAAAACAGAATTAAGCCTATAATTCTCCAATAATAACCTGTATCTTATGACCGATACCAGCGATGTTATCGATGATTATCTTGTGTGGGAGCTTTGCAAGCAACAGGATATTCAGAGAATGATTACTGAGGGGTCTGCTGACGGAGAGGAATTAAAAGAAGAAATTATAGAAAGAGTCAGGCAAGGATATCAAGAAAAAAGTTATGACCATAGTGAGAAGATAGATAAGATATGGGAATTAGGCAGCAATCCTGAATACAGATGTAAAACGTTTGAAAGCTGCTCTTGGAGTAAAGAAACTGTAAAGGTAGAGGATTTGGGAACAACTCTCCCGCGTTTTGGAGATTTACCTCCGGAAGTAATTACTGGCTCACTTTCAGATGTTGTAGAGTTCGTGAAAGAAGCAGATCCAGAAGAATATCAGAGCGTAAAGTACATAATGAGATTGAAGGAAGTACCTGAGGTTCTGAACGAATTTTTACCCGTAGTTATATCTCCTGGAAGTACTATCAGAGAGCTAGAAAGAATGGATAACGCACACGGAGAGAAAGACTGGGATATAAAGGAAACTTGGGGAGCAGTACATGACGCAAACCACCGAACGATCGCTAAAATCTTAGCTAACGATTCAGAAAAAATAGAGTGCTACGTGGGGCGTCCAAAACAATGAATCGATCTGAAATAAACAAAATAGCTGGAAAAGAACTTGGAGAAGAACCCGACTCTGTAGAGGAGATTGTTGGTGGAGTGATGAACGAAACTGTCCGACTGAACTACGGAGAAGAGAGCTACATTCTGCAGATAAATGAGAAGACCGGGGCCCACGATATGAGGAACTGTCTCAACTGCTTCCGGTTCTTCGAGGACAGTAATGTTCCTGTACCTCAAACAGTAACTGAAGAGGTTAGGGAATACGATTCCAGCCACTACATTATTGTCGAAGACTTGAAGACGGATTCTCTAAACAGAGGTATCACGCCTGAAAACACCAGGGCCGCAGGCAGATATTTGGCGTATATTCACGGTTCACAGAGTTTTGACAGGGCTGGTTGGTGGGAATGGGAAGACAGAAAACCAAAAGTTATTGGTTTCCCTGACGATTCGCTGAAAGGCAGGATAGAAGATAAGTTAAAAGACAACCTTGAGTACTTCAGAGAAGAAGATATTAATTGGTTGGTAGAGGTTTCAGAACGGTTTTTAGATGATTATTTAGATCTGGTTCAAGATGATTTCGAGCCGGTTTTCGTTCACCACGACTACAATCCCGGCAATATACTTCTAGAAGACGGCGAGATCATAGGTATATTAGACTTCGACTATGCTCACAGCAGTCACGGACAGAGAGATTTAGTCAAGGCGGCGAACAACTTCTGGATCAGAGGCAAAGTTGATAGAGAACATATTTACGAAGGATACCGTAAAGTCCGAGAACTTGACGAATCCTTTAACCAGAATGAGCCTCTGTATAGGTTAGAGACCCTGATCGATATACTGAAAGGTTTCATAGAGCACGACCAGATGACAGTAGAAGAAGCTCAAGGGTACGAATCACATATTAGCGAAATTGAAGAGGAGTTAGAAGAAAGCATTTAGTGGCAGGAGGCGGATTTGAACCGCCGTCCGCACGTCCCAAGCGTGCGATGATACCGCTACACTATCCCGCCGAAATCGAAGATTTCGTGTGGATCAAGAAAACTGGAGAGTTTTCGATCCCGCCAAAAAATTAGGAGAAAGAAGTTTTTAGGCCATTTCTTCCACCACTTCTCCTGCTTCAACTTCCTTCTTTTCTCCGCTTCTGGACTCTATCTCAATCTTTTTGTTCTCAAGGAAGTTACTGCCCACGATAATTTTGTGGTTGATTCCAAGAAGGTCTGAATCCTTAAACCGTTCTCCTGTGGATTTCTGCCCTTCATAAAGCAGAGCTTCTACTCCATTTTCTTTGAGTTCTTGGTAGATTTCCTCTGCTTTCTCTTCTACCTCTTTTTCGTGTCTTGCAGTGATGACTGAAACGGTGAAGGCGGATACTTGTTCGTTCCAAGTGATTCCGTTCTGATCGTGGTTCTGCTCTATAATCGCAGAAATCAATCGACTTACTCCGATACCGTAACTGGCCATAATCACTTCCTCTGTCTCTCCTTCTTCGGTGTCGAAAGTCAGATCCATAGCTTTGCTGTATCGTGTGCCAAGTTGGAAGCAGTGACCGATCTCTATGCCATTTACTTCACGAAGGTTGGAGCCGCAGTTGCTACATTTTTGGGTTTCCAAATCTTTGGTGCCGAACTCACAGTTGTCGCATTTGAGGTAGGTGTCGCTTCCAATCTCTGCTTCTGCCATAAATTCGTGGCTCTGGCTACCTCCCATAGAACCGTTATCAGCAGCAACTACAGAGTACTCAAGGCCGAGCTTGTCGAAAATACACCTGTAGGCGTTGAGGAACTCTTGGTACTTCTCTTGTAGTCCTTGTTGGTCTTTGTGGAAGCTGTAGGAGTCCTTCATCACGAACTCTTTGGCCCGAAGCAAAACGTTTCGGGCGTGATCGTCTCTAAACTTTCGACCGATCTGGTAGATTGTGAGGTCGAGATCCCGGTAGCTTCGGATGTACTTCTTTGTGAGTTCGACTGATGCTTCTTCGTGGGTCGCCGCTATCGTGAAGTCTTTGCTATCTCTGTTCTCAAGGTTGAAGAACTCTTCTCCTTCAAAGTTCTTCCAGCGACCACTTTTCTTCCAGAGTTCGCTGGTTTGGAGAATGTTCATTTTGACTTCTTGCCCGATTTCATTCATTTCGTCTCTGATCACTGATTCTATGTTGTCCAGAACCTTTTGTCCGAGATGTGAGAACCCGAAGGTTCCTGAACCGTAGTTGTGGACGAGTCCTGCTTGAACTGCCAGTTCAGCACTTTT
>Ga0102942_1000275_pt1 | contig 18985 bp, 22 predicted proteins | sample SalPon2_C_H2O_MG_FD_78171 | JGI IMG/M metagenome (GOLD analysis project Ga0102942, IMG submission 78171) | Salt pond water microbial communities from South San Francisco under conditions of wetland restoration - Salt Pond MetaG R2_C_H2O_MG | ecosystem: Environmental > Aquatic > Non-marine Saline... | reverse complement strand
GGACGTACTCTTCCCACATCCCCTCGATGATGTGATTGTCGGTCTGACACCAGCCCGCGCCCTCGACCTCGACAATCACGTCGCTGGCTCCGGTCGCGTGCGGCCGGTCGACCTCGTCGATTTGCAGTCCCTCGGTCATGTCGTCCGTGTACTCGTGGAGTCGGGCAGCTTGCATGTGAGTCTCTGTCTCGTTTCCTCCCGCATAAACGTTCGTTATGGTCTTGTAACCATACTGAACGATCCTTATTGTTATGTGTGGTCAGCTCACACACCAACGCGTATGTACGAGATGGACGGTGAGGAGATTTTTGTCATCGACGGGCACGTCCACCTGTGGGACGCTCGCACGGAGAACATCACGCACGAGGGGGGAGAGCAGTTCATCCAGTGTTTCTACGACTATCACACCGGGTTCACGCCCGAAGAGAAACAGTGGGATATGGAGGAGTACCGCCACTACGGGGCGGACCGGATGGCGACCGATCTGTTCGGGAACGCCGCAGCCGACATGGCGATCTTCCAGCCCACGTACCTCACGGAGTTCTACGACGAGGGGTTCAACACGACGGAGCAGAACGCCGAGCTCGCAGAGGAGTACCCGGAACGGTTCGTGTTGAACGGGAGCTTCGATCCCCGTGACGGCGAGGAGGGACTGCGCTACCTCGAACACCTCAAAGAGGAGTACGACATACCCGGCGTGAAGCTGTACACGGCCGCGTGGCGCGGCGACTCGAAGGGGTGGCGGCTCGACAGCGACGACGCCTTCGAGTTCCTAGAGAAGTGCGCCGACCTCGGCATCGAGAACATCAACGCCCACAAGGGACCGACGATCCGGCCGCTCAACCGCGACGCCTTCGACGTGAAAGACATCGACGACGCGGCCTCGTCGTTCCCCGAACTCAACTTCATCGTCAACCACGTGGGACTCCCGCGGCTCGACGACTTCTGTTGGATCGCGGCCCAAGAGCCGAACGTCTACGGCGGGCTCGCGGTCGCGTCGGCGATGTCGACGAACCGGAAGCGGAAGTTCGGCGAGATCATGGGCGAGCTGCTCTACTGGCTCGGCGAAGACCGGATCCTGTTCGGCTCCGACTACGCGCTGTGGAATCCCGACTGGCTCGTCGACCAGGTGATGAACGCCGAGCTCACCGACGAGCAGCGCGACGAGTACGGCGTCGAACTCGACGTCGACACGATGAAGAAAGTCATGGGCGAGAACGCCGCCCAGTTGTACGACATCGACATCGAGGAGAAGAAACGCCAGTTCCGCGACGACGCCGTCACCGAGCGGTTCGATCTGGCAGACCACTACGGCGGCGACGCGGGGGCCGCGGCGGACTGATGTCCGGGAGCCGCACAAACACCGGCGGCGACGCCGGCTCTGCCGACACCGCCGACGCGAGCGCCGCGGACGCCGCTGAGCTGACGGACGGTCCGCGCGTCGTGGCGGTCCGCGACAGACTCGACCGCGTCGAGGACCCCGAGCTGGCCCGGTCGATCGTCGAACTCGACTACGTCGACGCGATCGAGACCGACGGCGGACGCGTGCTCGTGCAGTTCACCCTGCCGACCGCATGGTGTTCGCCGGCGTTCGCGTGGATGATGGCCGTCGACGCTCGCGACGAGGTCGAGTCGCTCGCGTGGGTCGACACCGCGCGGATCGAACTGTGCGACCACATGCACGACGAGGAGATCACTACCGGCGTCAACGCCCGCGACACTTTCGGTGAGACGTTCCCCGACGCCGACGGCGGCGTCGCTGAAGTCAGGGCCGCCATCGCCGACAAGGCCCGGGTCTCGCGGCAGCGCGAGGCGATCGCGACGCTGCTCGACGCCGGCGTCGACCCGGCGCAGATCGTCGCGCTCGACCGCGGCGACGTGTCGCTCGACGGCGAGGCCGCGCACGTCGAACTCGACGGGTTCTCCGTCGTCGTCGACCGCGACCCGATCGAGGCGTACCTCCGGCGAGCGGCCGAAAGCGGACACGTCACCGACGCCAGTGACACGCTGTTCCTGACACCCGAGGGCGATCAGATCGCTTCCGATCGACTCGACCGCGTCCAGAAGCGCTCCCGCCTCGCCGACGTCAACATGAGCGGACAGGGCGCGGTGTGCGACGCGCTCCACAGGGCTCGCCACGGTTCGGACGACGAGAGCGGGTAAGCGCGTCTCGGCTCGACCCCGTTCACCGTATCGGTCCGAGTCCGCCGAGCCCGCCGCCGGCTCCGCGGGAACGCTCGTCTTCTTCGGGCTCGCCGTGGCCGTCTTTTTGCAGGTCGTGTCGACCGCGGTCGGCCCAGTCGTCGCGGCTCCAGCCGCACGCCGGACAGTCGCCTTCCCCCCAGTCGAACGGTTCGCCACAGCCGAGACAGGCGGTGTCAGTGTTCACAGATCGCGATACGTTCCGAACGACAAAAGCGTTCACCGCGGTCTGGGCCGCTCGTCTCAGACGGGGACCGACTTCACCGCCCGAACCCGGTCGGCGGCTCGGCGTGACGGGAACTGCGGTCTCGCCCCCGTCGGCTCGCCGCGTCGGCCTCTCGGGGTGTACCGCCTCGATCGTCGCGCTCGCCGACGTGGTTGCGAGCCGTCGCGTACGCCTCTCGGACGCGCCGGAACGACTCCTCGTCGCCGCCCTGATCGGGGTGCGTCTCCTTGACGCGCTCGCGGTACGCGCGTTTCACCTCGTCGCCGTCGGCGTCGCGAGGGACGTCGAGTTCGTCGAAGGCGGCGGCGACCGGATCGGAAGCCGACGCGGCGGCACCCCTCCGCGTCCCCCAGTCGGGCTCGGTCACGTCGAAGGGCAACCGACGGCCGAGTCCGCGGCCGGGCATCTCGTGTTCACAGAGAACCGTGTACACGCCTTCCCCCTCCAGTCTGAAGTAGTCGTGCGCGTCGAACGTGATTGCGACATCGCGCTCGGGTAAATAGAAGGGAACCCCGACCTCGCCGAGGGCGTGGTCTTCGGTGAACCGGACGTCCGTCGCGGTCAGGTAGTCTCGGATCTCGCGGCGGCGGCGCTCGTCGCCCGTGTGCTGTCGGCCGTCGCTCGCCGTCCCACCGGGAGCGATGAGTTTGCCGCCGAGGTAGAAGACGAGTGCGACGACGACGGAAGCGACGATGCCGGCCGCGACCCCGAGGAGGACCCACGTCGGCAGCGCGGTGACGGATTCGACGGCCACGACGCTAATTGCGGCTCGTCGCGTATCAACCTCTCGCTCGATCCGGGTCTGAGCGACTGATCCGATCAGATAAGCCCTTTCGCTTCGAGCCCGTCGAGGATGTCGTCGACGAGCGCCTCGGCCGACTCGTACGGGAACTCCTGTTCACCGCCGAGCTTCGAGGCAAGCTCCATCGCGGTGACGCGCACGTCTCCGGCCTCGAACGTCGTCGTCGGACCGTCGGGGAGCACCGGAACGAGGTCCATCTGGGACTCGACCGGGTAGTCCGCGCCGTCGAAGGCGTCTAAGAACTGTTCGCGAAGCTCCGATCTCACGTCGCTCATACTCCCCAGTCCCGTGAGTGACCGCAAAAGCGTTGCGACACACAGAGCGAGCGTCTGCGAGGACGCAGCCGCCGTCGGGGCGGCGACCAGCCTCAGTCGTCGTCGGCCCGCGGCGACTCGGCGCTCGCTCCACGGGGTGTCTCCTCTCGCGGCCCGCCCGCGTGACCCTCGTGGGCGACGGCGGTCGCCATGAGTTCGGGCGAGATGGCGGGCACCTCGTCGTCGGCGACGGGACCGTCGCGGGCGATGGACTCCTTTGAGCGGGGGAACTCGCGAAGCTCCTTGTGGATCGCGAGTCCGGCCTTCGCGCCCTGACCCATTGCGACGGGTACCTGATTGTGCCCGGGCGTCACGTCCCCGACGGCGTACACGCCCTCGACGCTCGTTCGGCCGTGGTCGTCGACGTCGACCGCGCCGTCGTCGGTGAGGTCACAGCCGAGCCCCTTCGCGAGACCGGCGTTGTAGTTCGAGCCGTACATCGGGAAGCCGCCGCGGTATTCGCGGGTCGTCCCGTCCTCGAACTCTAAGGCGTCGAGCCAGCCGGAGTCGGGATCGTTTACCACGCCGTCGATGTCCTCGTGAACGATGTCGACGGGGTGGGCCTCCAGCTGGGCGGCCGTCTCGTCGCTCCACGTGGGTTCCGCCCCGCGGGTCAGAAGGTCCACCTCGTCGGTGACGTTGAGCATGATCATCGCGACGTGGGCTGCGGCCTCGCCGTGTCCCATCACGTACACCGGCTCGTCGACGAACATGTAGGCGTCACAGTGCAGACAGTAGTGCAGCCCCTTGCCGGTCCGCGGAAGCGGCGGGTCGGGGCGCTCATCGGAAAAGCCGGTCGCGAGCACGACGCGGTCGGCGCGAAGCTCGTCGTCGCCGAGCGAGAGCCGGAACCGACCGTCGTCGGTACGATCGATGTCGGTGACGAACCCGCGCTCGAACGTGCCGCCGTACGACTGCACCTGCTCGCGACCGGTCGCGAGGAACTCGTTTCCGGAGACCTCCTCGGTGACGCCGATCACGTTGTGGGTGTCTGCCATCATCGCTGCTCGGCCGCCGCCGCGGTCGACGAGTACCGTGTCGTGGCCGAGTCGCGTGCCGTACAGCGCGGTCGTCAGCCCGGCGGGGCCGCCGCCGACCACCGCGACATCGTAGTCGTCGTCGGACGAACTCATTACCGCTAATTGGGCGTCCTCCGGTTTAAATGGCGTCGTGCTGTGCGCGCGCCGCGACCAGCCCGCGACCAGCCTGCGATCACGTACCGGTGGCGGTCGTCGCCGGGAAGTGCCTCTCGACCGCCGTCGCCGGCCCCCCACGCCCCGGAGCGCCGTCGCCGACCCCTCCATGGCCCGGAGACTTATTTGCTCGCGCCGCGTCCGCACCGTCAGTGCCCTCTCGTCTCGCTCTCGCCGCGGCGCTCTTCGTCGTCGGCACCGTCGCCGACGTGGGGTCCACGTACCTCGCCATCACCACCGGCGAGTACGTCGAGGGATCGCCGGTCGGCGGCGCGCTCATCACCCTGTTCGGTCCGCTCCGCGGGATGGTGATAACGAAGGCCGTCGGCATGGTGCTCATCGGTGTGCCGGTCGCCCTCGCGGGCGGGTCCCGCCGACTCGTCGCCACGCTGATGTGCGGCGGCGTCGGCCTGCTCTCGCTTCTCGCGGCCGCGCGGAACCTCCTGATGCTCGCCGGGGTCTGGTGACCGCGTCGGGGTCGACCGTTCGAGCCGGCTATTTCCCCTGGTACAGCCGGTCTGCGATCCGCTCCGGGAGCCCGGCCTCTGCGACCGCGTCGCGAACCCGGTCGACGTCGTAGCCGACTCGCCGAAGCTCAACTTCGTCGCTCGCGGCGTCGAGGACGGCGTAGGCGGCGTCGGGGTCGCCGTCGCGGGGCTGACCGACGCTGCCGGGGTTGACCACGACGCCGCCCCCGACCGAGCGCGCCCCCTGTACGTGGGTGTGCCCGAGCACGATCCCGCCATGCTCGCCCATGTGCCGGCCGAGCGACCCGAACTCTTCGGGGTAGACGTAGGCGTCCTCGCGTTCCGCCGCGGGATGCGAGTGGACGAGCAGGTACCGACCGCCCGCGATCGCCGCGGTTCGCGGGAGCCCGCGGAGCCACGCGAGCTGGTCGTCTGACAGCGACGCCTTCGCGTGTTCGAGCCCCGCCTCGGCCATTCGATTCGCCCGATAGCGCTCTGGCGTCTCGACCGTCCGATCGTGGTTGCCGCGGACCGTCGCCGCCGCCACGTCGCGGACGCGCTCGACGCACTCGACCGGCCACGGGTTGTAGCCGATCACGTCGCCGGCACAGACGATCCGATCGACTGCGGGCATGTCGTCGAGGACGGCTTCGAGCGCGGGCAGGTTCGCGTGAACGTCCGAGATGAGCCCCACCTTCATCGGGTTGGAGTTCGCCACCGAGCCCCGAAGAAGTTCGGGTCGCCCGAGGGGATGCCGCGCGGTCGTCAGCGCACTTTCGTCGACACCGCGATCCCGGAGCCGACCGGGAGAATGGCGGTCTCGACCGCGTCGTCGGAGCGGACGGTGCCGACGTACTCGCCGATGCCGCGCGTCTCGGCGTCGACCTCGGCGTCCGGGAGCGGCGCGCCGTCCTCGAAGTGCGCCACGAGGTCGGCGAACTCGATTGGGCCGCGCGTGATGTTGTCTGCGACGATCACGCCGCCGGTCCGAACCTTCGGGAGGACCGCTCGATAGGCGTCGGCGTACCGGTGTTTCTGGTGGTCTATCAGGGCGATATCGAACGGTCCGTCGTAGCGCGCTATCGTCTCCATCGCGTCGCCCACCTCGAAAGTGACTCGGGCGGCGTAGCCGCCATCGGCCGCGAACTGGACGCCGCGTTTGGCCTCCTCCTCGTCGAACTCGGTGCAGATCACGGCGTCCGCGCCGCCGCGGAGGAACCAACTCGCGGAGTAGCCGAACCCGGAGCCGAACTCGAAGACGCGCTCGGCGTCGGTCAGTCGGGCGAGAAGCCGGAGCACCGCCCCCGCTTCCGGGCCGATAGTCGGAAACCCCCAATCGTCGGCGAGATCGGCCATCTCCTCCTGTATCGACGTGTGGGCGGGTGGGTCGCAGCGAGGAACCGCTCGATCGTGTCGGTTCGTGCGTCCATGTGTGTGAGTCGAACGCATGACACTTGAAACCGGGCGACCGCTCGTCTTCTCGCGTGCTCCGCCGTCGACTCGCGAGCGAGCGGGGCGGGACCTCGGCGCGCCTCGTGGCTGTCGGAACGGAGGGCGTCCGTTGATAAACGAGATTCTGAAAACTGTTAAGTCGCGTTCGCCACTCTGTCTCACTAATGTACGATCCTGATGAACTGGACGCCATCCGAGAGGCCAAACGGTCGTGGGAAGACGGGACCTACGGCGAGACCGTCGACCGATTCGGTGAGCGGAAGGAGTCGTTTACCACCGATACGGGCGGTCAGGAGGTCGATCCGCTGTATACGCCCGCCGACATCCCGGACCACGACTACCGCGAGGATCTCGGGAATCCGGGCGAGGAGCCGTACACGCGCGGCGTCTACTCGACGATGCACCGCGGCCGCCTCTGGACGATGCGCCAGTACGCCGGAATGGGAACCGCGGCCGAGACGAACGAGCGGTTCAACTACCTCATCGATCAGGGGTCGTCGGGGCTCTCGATGGCGTTCGACCTCCCGACGCAGATGGGATACGACTCCGACGCCGCGATGGCCGAGGGCGAGGTGGGACGGTCGGGCGTCGCCATCGACACCTTAGACGACTTCGAGACCGTCTTCGACGGTATCCCCCTCGACGAGGTGTCGACGTCGATGACGATCAACGCTCCGGCCGGGGTCCTGCTCGCGATGTACGTCGCGATGGGCGACAAGCAGGGCGTCCCGCGCGAACAGCTCCGCGGGACGATCCAGAACGACATCATGAAAGAGTACATCGCGCGGAACCTCTATATTTACCCGCCAGAGCACTCGATGCGGCTCATCACGGACATTTTCGAGTTCTGTGCCGCCGAGACGCCGAGTTTCAACACGATCTCCATCTCGGGATACCACATCCGCGAGGCGGGCTCGACGGCGGCCCAAGAGGTCGCATTCACGCTCGGGAACGGCATCGAGTACGTGCAGGCCGCCATCGACGCCGGGCTCGACGTCGACGAGTTCGCCCCGCAGCTCTCCTTCTTCTTTAACGCGCACAACAACATCTTCGAGGAGGCCGCGAAGTTCCGCGCCGCGCGCCGGATGTGGGCACAGATCATGGAAGAGCGGTTCGATGCCGAGAACCCCAAGTCCAAACAGCTCAAGTTCCACACGCAGACGGGGGGCTCCACCCTGACCGCCCAGCAGATCGAGAACAACGTCGTCCGGGTCGCGTACCAGGCGCTGGCGGTGGTGCTCGGTGGCACGCAGAGCCTCCACACCAACGGCAAAGACGAGGCGCTCGCGCTCCCCACCGAGCAGTCGGTCCGCACCGCGCTCCGTACCCAGCAGATCCTCGCACACGAGTCCGGCGCGGCGGACACGATAGACCCGCTTGCCGGGTCCTACTACGTCGAGAACCTCACCGACGGGATCGAGGAGGACGCCTTCGAGATCCTGGATGAGGTCGACCGCCGCGGCGGCATGTTGGAGGCCGTCAAGAGCCAGTGGGTCCAACGCCAGATCCAAGACGTCGCGTTCGACCGCCAAGAGGAGATCGAGGAGGGCGAGCGGATCATCGTCGGCGTCAACGAGTACGAGGTCGACGAGGAGCCCGAGATGGACCTCGAAGAGGTCGATCCGGAACAGGAGCAGGCACAGCGCGAGCGGCTGCAGGAAGTGAAAGCCGACCGCGACGCCGACGCCGTCGAGGACGCGCTCGGATCGCTGCGCGAGGCCGCGCAGGGGTCAGAGAACGTGATGCCGCACATCGTCGACGCCGTGAAGGCGTACGCGACGGTCCAGGAGATAAGCGACGTGCTCCGCGAGGAGTTCGGCGAGTACAAGCCGGGGCGGTAGATCGGCCTATCGGCCGCCGGCACGAGAGCGGTGCGCGCTCGCGTCGGACGATGTCAGTCCGCGCCGCGAACGACGTGGCCGTACTTCAGCAGCGCGACGAACACCGCGCCGCCGAAGGCGTTTCCGAGCGTCGCCAGACTCAGGAACCCGGCGTAATCCGCCAGCGTGATCGCGTCCGAGACGACCAGCCCGAACAGGACCTCGACGTTTCCCGCGATCGAGTGCGGGAGGTGGAGGAGGCCGATAGTCCCGGTAACGATCAGCACGAGGAGGAGCCGGGCGGTCGTGTCCTGGGCCGCCGTCACGAGCCACGCCAGCAGTCCCATCAACCACCCGGCGAAGACGCCGCCGACGAACAGCCACGGGAGGTCGTGGTCGACGAGCTTCAACGCGATCGTCTCGAAGGATTGGGGTTCGACGACGCCCAGTTCCGGCATCAAAAGCGTCACGAGAAGCGTGAACAGGAGTCCGCCGACGAGGTTCCCGACGTACACCAGTCCCCAGAGCCGCCCCAACTGCCGGAAAGAGGCTTGACCGTCGAGAACCGGGATCACGGCCAGCGTCGTGTGCTCGGTGAACAGCTCCGAGCGGCCCAAAATGACGAACATGAAGCCGATCGAGTAGACGCTGGCGAGCAGGATTTCGGTCGTCAGATCGCCGAATCCGCCGGGTGAGAGCGTTAGGATGACCGCCATCATCAGCGGGCCGAACCCGATGTCGAGGCCGGCCGACAGCCCCGAGAGCAGCAGACCGGACCGCTCTCGATTCATCTCGTGGAGCCCGCTGTCGAGCAGCGAGCCGAGGATGTTCCGCGACGTCATCTGCTCCGTCTCTGGGTCTGCTGGTGAGTCGCTCACTGGTCGGGGTCCGCCCCCGCTACTCCCGGCTCGCACCCAAACCTTTGGATCCCGGCCGGAGGGATCCGACATCTCGGTCGTTATAAGGTATCGACGGTCAATCCGGAACGCATGCGCTTCGATCACGTCGGGGTCGCCACGCGCGACGCGGCCGACCTCGCCGACCTGTTCGACGGACTGTTCGACGCCCCGATCGCCCACGAGGAGACGTTCGACGGGATGTCAATCGCCTTCCTCGAACTCGACGACGGAAGCTACTTCGAGCTGCTCGAACCGGCCGAAGACGGAACGATCGCGGAGTACCTCGACCGGGAGGGACCGGGGATCCACCACGTCGCGCTCGCGACCGACGACCTCGCCGCGGCGCTCGACGACGCACGCGAGGCCGGCGTCGACCTCGTCGACGAGGAGCCGCGACCGGGGGCGTGGGGAGACCAAGTCGCCTTCCTCCACCCGGCGTCGACCGGCGGCGTGCTCGTCGAGCTGGTCGAGCGGCGATGAGCCGCGACGGGGTTTCATGACTGACGGCGCGGCGCGGTCGGGACCGGAGTTCCGCGATCTCTCGCGACCGATCGAGACGGGGATGCCGACCTATCCCGGCGACCCGGACGTGACGCTGTCGCCCGACGCGACCCACGCCGAGGACGGCTACGCGACGAGCGAACTCCGGACCGGGAGCCACGCCGGCACCCACGTCGACGCGCCCCGACACACGCTGGGCGACGGGAAGCCGGTCGACGCGGTCAGCGTAGGATCGTTCGCGCTCGACGCCCGCCTCGTCGACCTCGCCGGGACGCTCGACGCTCGCGAGCCGATCACGGCGGAGACGCTACCGAGCGCCGGGTCCGTCCGCGACGACCGTGACATCCTCGTCGTTCACACCGGGTGGGAGGACCGCTGGGGAACGGACCGGTACCGCGATCATCCGTACCTGACCGAGGCGGCCGCGGAGCGCTGCCGAGAACTCGGCGTCGGCGTCGGTCTCGACACGTTCGGGCCGGACCCGACGCCCCCGGCTTCGACGGCCGACGGATCGGCCGCAGACGGCGAGGCGAGCGGTACGCCCGCCCACGACGTGTTGTTGGGAGACGGACTGCCGATAGTCGAGAATCTCTGCTCGCTCGACGACCTGCCGGACCGGTTCCGGCTGTACGCGTTTCCCCTTCGACTCCGTGACGGCGACGGATCGCCGGTGCGGGCGGTCGCAGAGTGGGAGTCAGTCGGAGAGAACGGGCAGCCGTGAATCGCCCGGAGAGAACGGACACCCGTGAGTCGGCCGGAACGAAGCGGGACCGCCTCTGTCGGGTGTCCGGCTGCGAGACAGACCAAACCCGTTTTAAGCGTCGGCGACGAACCGCGATTCAAGGTCGATATACATGGAGATGCCACGTCGTTTCAACACGTACTGTCCCAACTGTGACTCCCACCAGGAGCACGAAGTGGAGAAGGTTCGATCGGGTCGGGCGACCGGAATGAAACGCGACGCGCGCCAGCGACGCCGTGCGCTCGCGACTATCGGCAACGCCGGCGGGTACTCGAAGGTGCCCGGTGGCGACAAGCCGACGAAGAAGACCCACCTGAAGTACCGCTGCGGCGACTGCGGCAAAGCGCACATGCGCGAAGGCTGGCGCGCCGGCCGGCTCACGTTCCAGGAGTAAGCATGGCAGGAAGTTTCCACCGCGTCGCCTGCGGCGACTGCGAGAACGAACAGGTCGTCTTCGGTAAAGCCTCATCGACCGTGTCGTGTGCGGTCTGCGGCACGACGCTCGCGACGCCGACCGGCGGAGAGGCCGAGCTGCACGGCGAGATCGTCGAGACCGTTGAGGCACGGTAACCGCCTCACTACCCCGTTATGAAGTACAGCGGCTGGCCCGAACCCGGCGAGTTGGTTGTCGGCGACGTCGACGAGATCGCCGATTTCGGCGTCTTCGTCGACCTCGACGAGTACGAGGACAAACGCGGTCTCTGTCACATAAGCGAGGTCGCCTCCGGCTGGATCAAGAACGTCCGCGACCACGTCCGCGAGGGACAGACGGTCGTCGCGAAGGTGCTGGAGGTCGACGAGTCCGCGAACCAGATCGATCTGTCGATCAAAGACGTCAACGAACACCAGCGCAAGGACAAGATACAGGCCTGGAAGAACTCGCAGAAGGCCGACAACTGGATGCTCATCGCGCTCGGCGAGGACGTCGACGACGACCGATACACCGAGGTCGCCAACGCGCTCCTCGACGAGTACGACTCGCTCTACGATGCCTTCGAAGCGGCCGCGATCAGCGGAGACGAGGCCTTAGAGGGCGTCGACGTCGACGACGCGGCCGCGTCGTCGATCGTCGAGGCGGCTCGCGACAACGTCTCCGTCCCGTACGTCGACGTGACCGGATACGTCGATCTCGAATCCGCGGCGTCCGACGGCGTCGACGACGTGAAGGCGGCGCTCGAAGCGGCCGAAGGCAACGGCGAGATACCCGACGGCGTCGACCTCGAAGTCGGCTACGTCGGGTCGCCGGAGTACCGGATCAAGGTCCGCGCGCCCGACTACAAGACGGCCGAGGACCAGCTCGAGGCCGCGGCGGACCGCGCCCGCGAGGCGATCGAGTCCGCGGGCGGCACCGGCGCGTACCACCGCGATCGCCGCGAAGACGACGAGTAATCTCCGTTTTTTCGTGAAATCCGACATCCGCATCTGTGCGAGTTGGGAGACTGCTCACACCCGACCGGTGTACGCGCTCGGCGACCGCTGTCCGGAGTGCGGCGGTCCGACGGAGAACAGCGCGCCCGCGCCGTTCAGTCCCGAGGATCCATACGGCGAGTACCGCCGTCGCGTCCGGCGGCGGGCCGAAGACCGGGAGTGACGACACGGCGCTTCGCTGGCCGCGACCCGCCGCCACGCCCGGACGAATAGCCACCCTCTTGTGAACGCCGCCCGGAGGAACCGGACATGGACGACATCGAGATCGACGCGGTCGCGACGCCGGAGCTCGACGATCCGGTGCTCATCGAGGGGCTACCGGGCGTCGGCCACGTGGGGAAGCTCGCCGCCGAACACCTGCTAGAAGAGTTCGAAAGCGAATTGATCCGGCGCGTGTACACCACCGAGTTCCCGCCGCAGGTGAACGTCGACGGCGACGGAGTCGCCGAGTTGACCTGTGCGGAGTTCCACGCGATCGAGACCGACGGCGCGGACCTGCTTGTGTTGACCGGCGACCACCAGGCCGGCTCGAACGCGGGACACTACAGACTCACCACGACGTTCCTCGACATCGCCGAGGAGTTCGGCGCGGACCGCGCGTATGCGCTTGGCGGCGTGCCCACCGGTGAACTCGTCGAGGACTACACTGTACTCGGTGCGGTCTCTGACGGCGATCTCATCGAGGGACTCGAAGACGCCGGCGTCGAGTTCCGTCCGGACGAGCCGGCCGGCGGTATCGTCGGCGTCTCGGGGCTCGTGCTCGGACTCGGCGAGCGCCGCGGCTTCGACGCCGCCTGCCTGATGGGCGAGACGAGTGGCTACCTCGTCGATCCCAAGAGCGCGCGCACCGTCTTAGAGACGCTCGAACTCCTGCTTGACTTCTCCGTCGACTACGAGACGCTAGAGGAGCGCGCCGAGGAGATGGAGGAGGTCGTCGGCAAGATCCGCGAGATGCAGGACGGACCGCCGGTGTCGGACGACGACCTCCGATACATTGGGTGAGCGGCTCGAATTTCGCTGCGCAGTCGCCGGTGAACCGCCTCGAATCGGCCGCGCGAGTAGACTGATATCTGACCGTTTCCGGCAGGGATAAACCGGTCACGGATCATCGTTCGTGTATGACAGACGTACGCGTCGCGGGAGTCGGGCTCACGCGCTTCGGGAACCATCCGGAGCGGACGGGTCGTGACCTCTTCGCGACCGCCGCGCTCCGCGCGTTCGAGGACGCCGGCGTCCCCCGCGCGGACGTCGAGGAACTGAATTACGGCAACTTCATGGGCGCGCTCGCCGAGCACCAGGGTCATCAGGCTCCGCTGATGGCGGAAGCGGCCGGCGTTCGTTGTCCGGCGACCCGATACGAATCGGCCTGCGCCTCGGCCGGCGTCGCCGTTCGCGAGGCGGTCAGAACGGTTCGCGCGGGCGACGCCGACGTGGTGCTCGCGGGAGGCATGGAGCGCATGACGAACCTCCCGACCGCGGAGGTGACAGAGGGACTCGCCATCGCGGCAGACGACCTCTTCGAGGTCCGCGAGGGCGTGACGTTCCCCGGCGCGTACGCGCTGATGGCGAACGCGTATTTCGATGCGTACGGCGGCGACCGCGAGGACCTCGCGCATATCGCTTCGAAGAATCACGCGAACGCGGTCCCGAACGAGTACGCCCAGTTCCGCACGGAGGTGTCCGTCGAGGAGGCGATGGACGCCCCGCCGGTCGCGGAGCCGTTACACCTCTACGACGCCTGTCCGATCACCGACGGCGCGAGTGCACTCGTGATCGTCTCCGAGGAATACGCCGCCGACCACGACATCGACGCGCCCGTGGCGGTGACGGGCGTCGGTCAGGGGACCGACCGGCTGGCGCTCGCGGACCGCGCGCACGTCGCGCAGACGCCCGCCGCGGACGACGCGGCCGAGACGGCGTACGCGGCCGCCGGCGTGCGCGCCGCCGACGTCGACGTGGCCGAGGTCCACGACTGTTTCACCATCGCGGAGGTGCTCGCGATCGAGTCGCTCGGAATCGCACCGCGCGGCGAGGGTATCACGGCCGCTCGCGACGGACGCACCACCGCCGACGGCGACGTGCCGGTGAACCTCTCCGGCGGGCTGAAGGCGAAGGGACATCCCGTCGGCGCGACCGGCGGGTCACAGATCGCAGAGCTGACCCGACTGCTCCGCGGCGACCACCCGAACAGCGAGCACGTCGCCGACGCGGAGGTCGGCGTCGCGCACAACGCCGGCGGGACCGTCGCTAGCGCCGTCGTTCACGTGCTGGAGGTGGCGGAATGAGCGACGATACGGCTGACAGCGGGTCGGTGCCGGCGACCAACGCCGGCTACGACGAGTGGCTCGACGCCATCGCGGACGGCGAGGGGTACGCGCTCGTCTGTCCGGACGGCCACGGGTCGCTCCCGCCGCGTCGGGTGTGTCCCGCGTGCGGGTCGACCGAACTCTCTCGCGAGCCGCTCGACGCGACGGGGACGGTCGAGACGCGAAGCGTCGTGCACGTGCCGTCTCCGCGCTTCGCCGAGGACGCGCCGTACGTGACCGCGATCGCCGACTTCGGCCCGGTTCGGGTCACGGGCGTCGTTCGGGGGATCGACCCGGAGCCGGACGCGATCGACGCCGTCGACGCGATCGAAGCCTCTGTCGGAACGCGCGAAACGGACGGCGAGCGCATCGTCGTGTTTCGGCCGACGGACGAGGCGTGAGCCGTCTCGGGACGGTACCGAAGTCGGGACGGACTACTCGGTAACGAGCAGTTCGATCTCGTGGCCGTCCTGATCCTTCGTGAAGGCGTAGCGGTGGTCGCACGACTCGGGGTCGCGGTAGTCGGGTGCCTCGCGAGTCATGAGCGTCTCCCACGCCTCGTCGAGGTCGTCGACGCGGACGCAGACGTGCCCCCAGCCGTCGCCCATCGTGTACTCGCGGCCGTCGTAGTTGTACGTCAGTTCTAGCTTCATCGCCTCTTGTGGCGCGTCTCCGGGGGCCACGAAGTAGTTCGCGAAGGAGTCCGCCTCCCACCGGCCAGGGACCTCCGTGTGCTCGAACTTGCGGGTCCAGTAGCCGAGCGCCTCGTCGGCGTCTTCGACGCGGATCATCGTGTGGTCGATGCTCCACTTCGCGCCGTGATCGCGTTTCACGATCTCGATCTCGTGGCCGTCGGGGTCTTTCACGAACGCGTAGCGGTTGTCGCAGGACTCCGGGTCGCGGTAGTCGTCGACGCCCTCCTCCATCAGCTGGTCGTACGACTCCTGTAAGGCGTCCTCCGGGACACGAACGGCGATGTGTCCCCACGCGTCGCCGTTCTCGTAGGTGTGGTCGCCGTGGTTATAGGTGATCTCGAGGAGCGCGCCCTCGTCGTGCATCTCTTCGGGACCGAGGTAGACGTTGGTGAACGTGTCCGCCTCCCAGCGGTCCTTCTCCTCGTAGTTCAGGTGCGTCTGGTACCAGTCGAGGCTCTCCTCTAAGTCCTCGACGCGGATCATCACGTGGTCGAAGGTTCCGTCCATACGCCCGTAAGAACGACCGCTCGCTTCAAAAGCGTACTGAACCCCACAGTTGCAACCACCGACTACCGAGACGTGTCAGCCGCTTTCGGCAGGCACTTCGCGCGGGAACACGACGGACCGATCATGACCACCGGATACCTTCCGTACGCCCTGATCGCGATGGGCGCATACGCGTTCGTCCCTCCGCTCATGCGCGTCGCCACCACGGGTCAACACGGCGTCCCGAGCGACGTCGCCGTCGTCGTCTCGAACACGCTGCTCGTCGCGATGGCGCTCGGGGTTCTGGCGTACACGGAACAGGGGTTCACCGAACACCTCCGCACGCCGAAGGTGGCGTACGTGCTCGCCGCCGGCCTGTTCCTCGGTATCGGAATCCTCGCGTTGTATCGGTCGCTCTCGCTCGGGCCGGTAAGCGTCGTGAGCCCGATATTCGCCATGTTCCTCGTCTTCTCGTCCGTGGTCGGGTTCCTCCTCTTGGGAGAGCCGTTCACGGCCCGCAAGGCGCTCGGGATCGCCTTCGCGGTCGTCTCGGTGTACCTCGTGTCCGGGGCGTGAGGACGTGACGACGCGCCGTCTCCGACACAGGAGGACGCGTCCGGTTCGGGACGTGACGACACCTCGTACGGCGCGCGTGACGAAATCCCTATACTTCACACGGCGGTAGCGTCACCCCCGCAGTGACTCGCTTCCCGAACCCGTTTCGTGCCGCGATCGTGTACATCGGTCTGGCCCTCGCGCGCGTCGGCCTGATCGACCGCCACCGGGTGGTCCGAACGGCGGACCTCGCGTGGCCGCGGATCGTCACGGGGATCGCCCGGATGTCGAAGAACGCCGTCGACGTGGCGATGGTCGGCGTCGCCGTCGGAACGAGCGCGGTCGCCGGCGTCGGCTTCGCCGGGCCCTACTGGGGGCTCGCGTTCGCGATCGGCGGCGGCGTCGCGGGCGGGACCATCGCCTTGGTCTCACAGCGGTACAGCGCCGAGGCGTTCGCGGAACTCGGTGACGCCGTCCGGGCGAGCGTCCTCCTCGTCGTGGCCGTTACCGTCCCCGTTTCCGTGACCTTCTGGACGCAGTCGGCCGCCCTCATCGACGTGTTGAGCAGCAACGAGGCGGCGATCGCGTACGGCTCCGCGTACCTCCGGATCGTCGGGCTCGGCGTCCCCTTCGCCGCGTTGAACCTCGTCGGGAGCCGCGCGCTCGTCGGCTGTGACGACGCCTACACCGCGATGCAGGTCCGCGCCGGCGGCGCACTCGCGAACATCGTCCTCAGCGCGCTGTTCATCTTCGGGCTGGGCTGGGGCGTCGAGGGGGCCGCCGTCGGGACGGTGCTCTCGAACGTCGTCGCTGCGAGCGCCTTCGCAGTCGGTCTCGTCCGCGGGAGCGTGCCGGGTATCGGCGCGTTCCCGGTGTCGATCGATCCGTTCGGATCGTACGTGAACCCGGATATGCTCAGCGACCTCGTCTCGATCGGGCTCCCCGTCGGCGCGCGCAACCTCGTGTGGACCGTCGCGGAGTTCCCGATGTTAGCCATCCTCGACGTGTTCGGCGAGAACACCGTCGCGGCGTTCGTCATCGCGCGGCGCATCTGGGGGATCATGAACACGCCCGGCTGGGGCTTCGGGCTCGCGTCCTCCAGTCTGGTCGGTCAGGAACTCGGTGTCGAGCGCGTCGCCGAGGCCGAGGCGTACGCCCGCGATATCATTCGATTCTCGGTGGCGACGTACGTCGTCTTCGCGGCGCTTACGGCCGTCTTCGCGACCGATATCGTCACGCTGTTCGCAGAAAGCCCCGACAGCCCCGAGATACCGATCGCCGTGACTCTCGTGTACGCGGCCTGCGTCGCCGTCGTCTTCCAGGGCGTCTCGGGCGGGGCCGCGGGGCCGCTCGACGCCGCCGGCGACACGAAGATCCCCTTCGCGAGCCAGTTCCTCGGGATGTTCTGCGTGTCGATCCCGCTCGCGTACGTCGGCGCACACGACGCCACGCCCGCGATCGACGTGCCACTCGTCGGGGTGACGGTCCCCGAGATCGCGTTGCCCGCAATCGGGCTGTGGGGGCTGTATCTCGCGTTCCTCGCCGAGACGACGATCCCCGCCGCGATCAACTACTGGCGGTTCCGTTCCGGCAAATGGAAGAAAATCAGCGAGGCGTACAGGCCCGATGCGGCTTCGGATGCCGACGTGGCTTCGGATGCCGACGTGGCTTCGGATGCCGATCCGACTCCAGACGAGTAGAATCGGTCGGGAATGGGTAAATTGTCACTGCCGAGACCAGCATACCGTATAAAACACCGCTGGCGGGGCGGCGGTGATAGTCTCTGGAATCCAGCCGGAAATCCGCCGTCACGCAGTGGCCGCGCCGTCACATAGCCTCCGCACCGCCCTCATGCCTCCCCAGCCTCGCCGCGGCCGTTTATAAACGGCCGCGGCTCCCTCGCGCGGTGCTGCTCGGCCGCGAGACGGCCTCGCAGGCACGCGCCGACCGCTACCACGCGGCGCGCAACACGCCCTCGATATCCTCGGGAGTGGCGTCGAGACCGTCGGGGGCGCGGTCCATACACCAGTCGTCGACGACGTATTCGGCGACGGCCGACAGGTCCTCCTCGCTCGTCTCCGGGAGATCGCGCAGCCGCGAGGGGACGGGGAGGTCGTCGCGGACCGCGGCGACCGTCTCGACGACTCCCTCGGCGACTGCCGCGTCCGACCGCCCCTCGGCGTCGACGCCGAGTCCGGCGGCGAGCGCGCGCCGACTCCCGTCGACCTCCTCGAAGAGGTACGCGAGGACGTGGGGCGCGGCGATCGCGTGGACGGTACCCTGCTGAACGTCGTACCGGCGGGCGAACCCGTGGCCGACCGCGTGGATCACGCTTATCTTGCGGTCGATCTGGACGAGCAGCGCCCCGGCGACCGCCCGGTCCATCGCGGCCTCCGGGTCAGGGTGGGCGCGCTCGCCCGCGACGACCGGCAGCGAGTCAGTGAGTAGACGCAGGCCGTGGATCGCGGCCGCGTCGCTCACGGGCGTCGCGTCGGCGGCGTATGGCGTCTCAATTCCCTTGTCGAAGCCGTTCATCGCCGACCCCGCGAGCACCGACTCGGGGGTGGTCTCGAAGAGCGCCGGGTCCGCGAGGTTCGCGATCGGCATCGGGGCATCCCCGCTCACGGTGAGCGGTTGACCGGTCGGCGAGGCGTCGGCAGAGCGCACCACGAGCGACCCGCCGGTCGAGAGGTCGGCCCCCGCGAACGTCGTCGGGACCACGACGACCGGAAACGCGGGGTCGGCGTCGGGCGCGAGCGGCCCGAGGGCGTTCGGCGACTCCTCTGTGTCCGCCCGGATCCGATCGATACCGCGGCCGTCCGCGGCGAGCATCGGTGCCTGCCGCGCCGTGTCGAGGCTGCTCCCGCCGCCGACGGCGACGAGAACATCGGCTCCCG
>Ga0102942_1000272_pt1 | contig 19015 bp, 18 predicted proteins | sample SalPon2_C_H2O_MG_FD_78171 | JGI IMG/M metagenome (GOLD analysis project Ga0102942, IMG submission 78171) | Salt pond water microbial communities from South San Francisco under conditions of wetland restoration - Salt Pond MetaG R2_C_H2O_MG | ecosystem: Environmental > Aquatic > Non-marine Saline... | reverse complement strand
ATGAAGGACTTCCATACAGAAGAGCTAAAGGAATTGAGAAAGAGAGGTAAGCTGAAGGAAGAATTAGTAGAAGATCTTAAAGATGAGTTTGATGAGGAACGTTTGTTAAAGGCTTCCGTAGAAGATCTGAAGACACTAAAAGAACATTACAAGAGTAAAATGGCTGATGAGATTGAGGAAGAGGCTGAGGAAGATCTTCAAATGCTGATAGGAGCTGCTAAATCAAAGAATAAATCTAAAGAAAAGAGCTCCAGCCACATCTCAGACCTAAAAGAATCCATGAGAGAGATTGAGGAGAAAATTCACAGTAGTGAGGACGAAGAAGAGGAAGAAACAGGATTTAATGACCAGGAAGTACTTGATCTCTTAAAAGAATACGAAGATCTTCCAGCAAAAGAAGCAATTATAAAGTCTGCACACGTGATGAAAGGATACTTAGAGTTCCAGAAAGAAATTGAAAGAGAGCTTACATACAAAGAGCTGGCAGAAGAGCTTAAAGACGACGATATTGAAGTAATCAATCAGCTGGGAGACTATTTCAACAGAATGAGCGAAGATCAGTACACAGGAAAGCTTCAAGGCTACGACTCAGAGGAAATGGTTGAGCTTTCCGAAAAAACAGTAAAGAAGTTGAGCTAGAATGAAAGAAAGACTTGAAAAAGGAGAACTAAGATTTTTTACAGGAGTAGCTGGCTTTTTTACTGTAGGCTACCTGTTTCTTGGTCCAGGAATACATGAATTAAGTCATTTATTTGTCATATGGCCTTCAGGATGCGAGTACACTTTCAGACGAGGATTTAACTTATTTACAGGATTCAGAGCTTCTTACGAATTAGGCTGTGCAGCAAAGCCCTACATACTAGGACTCTTCTATTTTTCAGGATATATTGGAACATTGCTATCATCTCTGGCAGCTTTTTATCTCTCATCTAAGTCAGAAGGCTGGAAGAGCAGTTTATTGTCTTCTCTGGGAACAGGCATGCTTCTCTCAATAGTTTCATCAATCAGCCTTAAAGGAGATGTATTTAACGGTTTGAAGGCCTTTAGTTTAGAAGGATATGCAGACTTAATGGAATTATTGTCTATCTCAGTTATTTTGCTTATTACTTTAATTGAGGTTGAGCGACACCACAACTCAAACAGTTGAATAGATTATTAGAAGGGTAAGAAAGGCAAAGAAATAAATCCAAAGTACCCAACAGTCAGATATAGTATAATTACTGTTTCTCCCATTACCAAAAGTATTAGAGGAAGTTCTGCTGTAATTGATTCCCAATCAAGCTTTTTTCTAATCACAGCATACAGGGCTAATACTAGAGTCCACACAATTGCCAGTATGGGAGGTCCTTGTCTCTCTGGAATTAGAACATCCTGCGCATTTACAGTAAATGCTATATCAGCGAAGTCGCTGGCGCCTTGATCCGATGACAGTATCAGATTTGCTTCACATTCTTGCACATTTTCCGCAGTAACACTCAAAGGGAGCGAAGTAGACTCATTAACTTCAAGATCGTCCACACTAGATGACTCATAACTTACACAATCTCCATGGTTTTCAAGCTCAGCACTAAGGTTTGTCAATTCGGTTTCACCCGTATTTTCAATTAATATTGGGACGCCTCTAGAGCTTTCCTCCTCTATATTGACAGCCGGAGGTGATTCCACAATTTCCAAACTTTGGTTCCTCTCTGTTCTAATCACATCTGCGTAGAAATAGTCGAGATCTACGGTTTGATTCCCTGCGGAAACTTCGACAGGTATAATCTTCTCACCTAACTCTGCATCCTCTGGAGGTTGGACGTTTAATGTCCTATTTACTTCGCTGTTAGCAGTAAGATTACCTATTTGAGCGTCATCTGCCTCCCAGTCATCTAGACGCTCCAGATCGGGTTCTATTGTTATATCATCAACGTATCTCTCACCAAGATTTTGAATAGTGAACTTGACAGAATTGTCCACTCCTCTTTCCATAGGATTTGTTCTATTTACTGGTTGTATCTCAACGAAGTTGTTTGCGGATACTCCTGGCCGATTAGGGTCGTCTCCTGGGAAGCGGAGTGTTTCGTTAGCCTGAAATCTTGCATTGTCCGTGAAGTTCGCGGTCTGATTCGCTTCGAACCTAGCGTCTCCTGTAAAGTTGGTTGGATTTGCCTCAACCTGTGATTCATTAGTATAGTTTTTTGGAATAGCCTCGTCTGTTTCCGATTGGCCTATCCTGTCAGGAGTTGATGGCACCTCTTCGTTTACCTCCGATTTAACAAGTGAAAACTCCTTTGTTTTATTTACAGATCCAGTTAATGGCTCTATTCCTGGACCTCTGTAACAAGTATAGTTGAAGCTTACGGTAGCGTTGTATGTTCCTGTTGGATATTCTGTAGATGCTGTGAATGCTTTGACGTATCGAGCAAAACTTGCTGCACCATCTGTGCCTAACTCAGTACTATAGTTTTGATAGTCCGCAAGAGGCTCATATTCGTTGTAAAGTGCTTGTTGGAGGGACATGTTCAAGTAGACAGTTTCATTCAAAGTTCTGTTATATGTATATACTTCGAAGTCAGCACTCTCAACATCAGCTTCAAAGCTGCCTGTATTAGATATTCTTGTAAAAAGAGAACCCGTTCTTCCTATACCAAGCACACCTCCACTGGGAAGTGCATACTGACCAATTGAAACCTCACACGCTGCTTTAACGCTTACATCAAACTTGGCCGAGTCCTGATCATCTTTTTGAATACTATCTGCAAATGCTGCTGGCACTAGAACTAAGCCAAGTATGAATACTATTAGCAGTCCTTTGTTTTCTTTTTTCAGTAGAATAGGTATGCCACCGTCAAGGTTAGTAGTGTGCCAAGTATCAGAGTTGTCGTATTTATATCGTTATTTTCCTCTTGTTTATCTTTTTCGTTCTTGGACTGTGAGCTATTATCAACTTCTTGATCTTCACTAGAATCAACATTTGAATCTTGACTAGTTTGTTGCCCAGATTGTTCTTCTCCCTTATCACCCCATATGCTGTCATCACTCGATTCAAGACCTTTAACCAGAGTTTGATCAACAGTTACAGAGTAATCAAACTGCCTCTGATTTATTATCGACTGCCGTGGCACGTTCCGGTTAAGAGGATTGAGTGTACCGCCCTCAGAAACACTTATCTGGAAATCAATTTGATTAATTGATCTTTCTTCACTAGCTGTGAAAGTGAAATCTGTATAGGTGACGTTGACGTACTCTCCGTTTCCTGAGTAGAACCAGTCAGATCCTTGAGGTGATTCAGTAGTGTAGGATGGCTCCAAGGTTATAGATGGATTTTCAAAGTCTACTTTATAGTCTGAGCTTTCTGATGAAGATAGAATAAGTTTTACTGGGCTATCACCTGTATTTACCAGTCCTAGAGTGTAGTTCTTCTCTAGACCATCGATCCGGGATTCTGTATCTTGCGTTATTACACCCCAACCAGCACCTAAAACCGGTGATGATGCTAAAATTACTATTGACAGCAGTATAACTATTTTTTTCATTTTTAGTTTTCACTCGCCGCTACAAATGTTGCTGTACCATTGTAGTAGTCCTGGACAATTCCGGATGGTACATCAAGCCAGTAGAAGAGATCTACCGTTGTCCCTGGCTGTATATCAGATTTTATCTTGTCGTAGTCTCCAGTTGACCTTTCTGATGTAGAGGTATCATTTTCAAAACTGTATGAAAAGTTACCTGGTCCTATCCTGTAACCTTCAGTAAAGTATGAGGTTAGGTTATTTACCTGCAGGTATAGGGAGTCTACGGGCTGGCTGTAGTTGTCAACAGTTATCTGGTGGCCATGAGCACCTGAGTTTCCTAGAGCAGGATTGAATGTTGTGTTTGGGTCAACTGCGCCGAAACTAGTAGTATTTCTAGTGTCGCTGACTATTAGGAAGAAATCAATATTGACGCTATTCTTTTCGGACTGGTTGTTCTCAACCTGTGACAATGCCGAACTAGCTTCCGTATCTATCGTGTAGTTGCTACCATCAGCACCTGTTGCATTAATATCCCAGTTAAAGTTGCAGGAATCGCCTGCCTCCATTCCTTGACATGTCTTTGGATTGCTTCCGATACTGTAGAACGGTTCGCTACTTGATTCAGGGATGTCAAGCCTGCTACCAGATTCATTATACCGAGCTGACAGATCTACATCGCCACATTCTCCACCAAGACACTCCACCGTAGAGTTGACCTCGAAAGTTCTATTTAACTGAAGTCTTGTGTCTTCAGGAGGTTCATAAAGAGTTACATTCAATAACCCCGGATCAATTAGTGATATGGATGTGTTGTGTTCGTAGAAGCTACCTGCGCCACCACCTGTATTTTCTATCCTAAAGTTCTGATTATAAGTTTCGGCTTTTTCTTGGCTTGTGTTGAATATATAGCTCCCCTCCATGGTTTCATCAGGCGAGAGTGTTCCTGCGTTGCTTGTATCCCACGTCAAATTATTGTTAGTTATAGTGCCGCCTCTTCTCTTCGGACCTGTCCCTATTTGATACCAGACATCATTAGTAGTGTCGATACTCCAGTTTCCGGAGTCTATTCCATGGTGGAAGAACTGATCATTATCCTCTATAACCCATTCAGTGTCTCCTCCATTCTCAATTATGAAATCGTATCTAAACTTTTGAGTACTGTTGTACTTGGATATATTAAGCGTATCATCTTGTGATGAAGGAGTTATGCTTTCTATCAAGTTGTCTCTGTCCTCTCTTTCTGTACTATTAAACCCATCTACGTTGTGGAACTGTATTTCTTTTATTACAGGTTGTGCGTCAGTACCGAACGTTCCAGCAGACGCTGAAACCGTAAATAATCCTAAAATTACTGAAAGCAGAACCAGTGCCAGAGACACTTTCTTCATACCTATTAATTCTCATCGATTAATTTATAGCAGTTACCCTAGTTCGATCAGCATGATTGTGATGCCTGCTACAGCAGTTGAGAAGAATATAACCACCATCCACTGATAGTTTCTCCGCGCAGATTCAACAGTCTTGCTTGCGCTTCTAGTTGAGTTTAATGAATTTTCAGCAGTTTGAAAACCTTGTTGCAAGCCGTTAAATTCTTCTGAAAGACCTCTACTATCGCTTAAGGCTTCTATTATTCTTTGGGAATCCTCGGATTCAACATAATCCAGCCCTTGCTCCATTTGTCGCTCTGCATCGGAAATATCGTTCTGGACATCATCCATCATATAGAATCCATGAATAGAGAATAGGAGTGCGCCAACAGAGATAAATGTAATAGCCTTCCCCAATTCTGTCGAATCAATATCAAAATCCAAGTTAAAATCCTTCATAGACACTATATCCTAATTGGAAGGCGCGTTTAAAATGGATTGCCCAGTATACAAAAGCAGTTATAAGCCTGAATTTACCAATCTGAGTTATGAAAGTCAAGATCTGGATGGTTTTTGAAGCAATCGCAGCAACCGAAGAAGCAGTCGAAGACTCACTTGACGAACACTTAGAAAAACTAGAAAGCGAGTCAGAAGTAGAAATAACAGAATCCACAATCGACGAAGTATCAAAAGTTGAAGATCCACACCCAGACCTCGACGAAGGCTTCGCACAGGTAGCAGAATGTAAGTTAGATGTTGAAACATTCAGAAAATGTATCCAGATCACGTTCGACTACGGGCCTACCTACGTCCAAGTAGAGGGACCTGAGAAGTACGAAATGGACTTGAAGGAAGGACAAGAAAGCCTTCAGCAAGTAGCGGACGTTATGCACAAGTATGCAGAGATGGGTGTTGGTGGAGTACTTGTCTCTAAATCGACAGAAGAGGTTCAATGAAAAAGATATGTTTATTGATAGTTTTAGCATTTTTTACAGTTTCAACAGTCTCAGCTACAACTATATCAAGTGAAAAGGTAACGGTAGACCTAGAAGAAAATGAAATAACTGCTGTACTTGATGTAGAAAGTCTTACTACGGAAACATTCAATTATCAAACTTCTCATCCTGTGAGAGACTTACAGGTTAAAGTAAATGGAGAAAATGTAGGATGCAGCGTTGAAGACCTAGCAGTTGGATCTACTATAAACTGCGAGACAGATTCTACCGAAAACTTTACAGTAAATATAAACTACGAAACCCAAGGACTTGTTTCATCACAGGATAACATCGACATCTTCCGATACAGTCAGTCAATTTATCGTCCAGTAGATAGCTATACTTTCAGAGCAGTTCTACCAGAAGGTACAGGTGTAGTAGACCAAGAAGACGCAACAACCAGTGTAATAGTGCCCAAAAATGGCAAAGTAGGAAACATGAATGGAAGAAGATTCTACGTAGAATGGACCACAAACCCACAACTTGGAGAATCTCAAAACTTCAAAGTACTATTTGAACCATTCCAAGAAAGAGAAAACGATGTTCTCATACCCTCAAGCATTATTGCAGCAGCAATAATAGCGGCAATAGGCTACTTTGTTTACAAAAGAAAGAACAAAGTGAATGCTACAAACACACTAGAAGAACTAGGAGAAGACGAACAAATGGTAGTAAAAATGCTCCAAGAATCAGAAGGGGAAATGCTTCAAAAAAATGTAGTAGACCAATCAAACTACTCGAAAGCAAAAATATCAGGAGTAGTATCAACATTAGTAGAAAAAGATATAGTGAGAAAGGAAAAAGAAGGGCGAAGCAACAAAGTTTCGCTAAGAGAAAAATTTAGAAACTAACGAGCTTTATTAATTGCCCATAACTGAACAGCACCTTCGAAACTTCTTCTACAAACGCACTCTAAGTTTGAACCTTGTTGAACTCGGTCAGTCTGATTCAGGTCAATTACACCCGGAGGAAAACAGGCGACAGCTCCAGTGACATTAGACTGATTCTTTATAGCTTTCTCAGTCTTTTCACATTTTGAAGCTGAATCCTCAGAGTAGTGTATTGAGATGGACATACCAGAAACTAGTCCAATTACGACAGCTGCGATCAGTAATTTTTGAAATGATTCCATATAATGACAACTAGAAGAATGCTCTCTTTTAACTCATGGGAAAAGTACTCTAAAGAAATTACTCTAGAGTGCCATTGATTGCTTCAGGGAGTTGGCCATATGGTACGTACCTACGGTATGTTTGATTGCCATTAACGACTATAGCTGGTCCATTTTGGACTTCAAAGTCTGTCTTTAGCATATCCAGTATTTCTGAGTTCTTTGTTTCTAGATTGTAGCTAAAGATGTATGTTGAGTTATCAACTTCTTTGTAATATTTTGATAGTGCCGCACCCTGCCTCTTTGATTCAGTGCTGCTGTCAAAGAAGAAGAATATCAGCTTTGTATCCTGATTGCATCTGTTTTTATATTCTGAGATTACATTATACAGTCGGAGCTGACTTAGGTAATATTCTCTTCTTAGATTCGTGTATTCTTTCTCATTTGATATGCTTTTGCTACTGAAAGATTGGAGATTTTGGCCAATTTCTCTGTTCTCACTTGATATATCAGGTATTCTATCCTCAACAATACTGCAGTAGTTTATACCAGAGCCTTCAAGGTAGTTCTGGGTTACTATGAACGTCTGAGTTTGGAGATTGGACTCTCTCAACTGACCCTCTATATAACCTTCTCTCGCATCATCTGCTTGTAGACCTACAAGTATCCCCACAAGTAGAACTAGGGCAGTTACTGCGGCTGATTTTAGGAGAGACTCCTTAATCAAGTCCATATTCTTTTTGTTTGAAGCATTTCTTTTATAATCGCGGACAAGGTGAAAAACCCTTGAAATGCAAAAAACCACATAAAGTAGATAAAAACTGCTTTAGGATTTCTAAAGTTCTTCCCTCCCTCCTTATAAGCAGTTTTTATCATGATAGCCGAAACAATCATTCCTAATCCTAAAGGAACGTAAATCTTATACTGAACACTTAATAACAACCGCATCCAGTTTATCGAGTTTAAAGCTGGAAATGTAAATCCTGTAGCGGAGTAATAAACAATTGCATTGTATACAACTTCTGACAACCCCACAAATACAAGAAGTAGCGATGTCGCAGCTAGAAGAGGCGAAGCTGCATGTAAGGGCAGTTGCAACCTACCAAACCAGCTGTAATCCTTGTTAAAGAACATCTCCCTGTGTTTAATGAGGTTCACTATTGACCCTCTTTTCCACCTCACCCTTTGATGGAATAGTCCCTTGAAAGACTCAGGAAACTCAGTTCTGGACTCTGAGCTGAAAACCATGTCTAGATCCTTTCCAGACTTTCTGAGCCTCCAAGCCATCTCCAAATCCTCAGTAGGATTGCCTTCATCAAAGCCGCCTACCCCTTTAACATCTTCAGTTCTGTACATTGAGAAAGCTCCAGGAGTAACATCTAAGGTTCCTATAGAAGCCATTAAGCTTCTGTAGAAGTTGGTCATCTGATACTGGACTCTTTGCAGCTTCCTCATCATCGTATCACTTTCAAAGTTTTGTATGGATCCAATCACAGCCGCAAGATCAGAATTAGCTTCCAGCTTAGCAAGAGATTTCTCAATTAGGTCGCTTCCTATAGCTGAGTCAGCATCCTGCACCACGACATAATCCGTTTCTACTCTTTCCAATGCAGTGTTAAGAGCACCCGCCTTCCCTTGATTTTCTCCATGTTCTATAATGGTCAAGTTCCGATTTTCAGAGAATTTTCTCGCTTTTTGGAGAGTGTCATCTGTGGATCCATCATCAACAAATATTATATCTACAGGATAGTCTATCTCTAAAGCACTTCTAAGTGATTCTTTAACCTTTCCAGATTCATTATATGCAGGCATTATTATAGATACAGGAGGATTTGACGAAAGCTTTGGTATGCTTTCCTCTTCATAAGACCAATAAAGGTTGAGATAGAACAATCCTAGGAACATTGAAGCACCTATTATACCCATGCCGACTAGGAAAAACAAAGTTTTACGTACACCCCTAATAATATGTCGTTCTGATAATTAATATAAATTGGAGTAGAAAAATATAGAAGAATTGACTAGTTCTTCATTATTTCTCTAAGGAATACTGTTGCGTAGCATCCCTTTGGCAGGTCGAAGCTTACTGTCATCTTGTTTTTGGCCATGTTGAGATCATCTTCGGTTGCTTTGATGATGTTGAAGTTTCTGAAGTCTGCAAATGACCTTCTTAGGCTTCCTTCTGAGCGAAGTTCTGGCATTTCAGACAGTCTGAAGTCGTCCCTCTCGATTCCTTCTTCCTCAAGTACTTCCTGCATTATTTGATCCGGTTTGTTGTCGTTGAACTCCGTCTTGTATCCAACTAAAGGTATGTCGTATTCTTCTTGGTACCAGCCTTCTTCAATTAGACGAGAAAGTGTTTTGTTGAAAATCCATGATTGGTATGCGTGGATGAAAAGTGTTTGTAGTCCTTCAGGCAGTCTTTTGATTGCTCCTTGATAGTCTTCAGGATTTTTGGTCAGGTGATAGAGAAGTGTTTTTTCGTACTGGAATTTTTCTGGGAATCTCTCTGCGGCTCCCTCTACTTCTCTTGTTTCCCAAAGGTCTTCTCTAACCTTTCTGATGGACTTGTATTCTTCATCGTACGGCTTGGCGATGTATGTCCATACTGCTTCTTCAAAGTCTCCTTTTAGAATATGATGGCCTACTTGATGTGTTACAGGTCTTGTTGATCCAAATCTTTGGTCTCCAAAGTAGTTCGGCATTTTGCCATCTAATTCATCTACTATTTTTTGAGATCTCTCCTTAATATCGTTTTCTGGAAGTTTTAGATCTCGGACAGTTATTTCAAACCTGTTGGCAGAAAGGTTTCCTAGACCTATCTTGCCTCCTTTTCCAACTACTTCAATATCAAACTCATCCGTGTATACGTTCCTTACTTCTTCCTCTTCTACACCTTGAACTGAGATATATTGCTCTGTTACTGCTCTCTTATCTTTGTTTCCTGCATAACCTATTCTGTTACGTGATATGTGCAGCATTTTGGATAGTTTATCTACCGCGTTCATCGTTGTCATGTTTTGTTTGCGGAGTTTGATTACAAGATGTTCTCCTTCCTCTCCTGTATCATGAGAAGCTAACTCTTTGACTATAAAATCGTCTACTTGTTCCTTGATTTGTCCTTTGATTCCATAAGTATCGGAGTAGTAGCTCCAATCCATATCTGCAAAGTCTATTTGTGAAGTAGATTCTTCTTCCATTTCTTCTTTACCCTTTTCTTCTGAGTTCATTTTATTAATTTTAGATCTCCAGTTATCTGATCAATTTTTGATGATTCTGCTGGTCCTATCGCCAAAGCAGTTTGAGTACCTGGTTCAAGCTCTGTGTGCCCAGCATCGGATATTAAAGCAGCAGGTATTTGTAAAGTTTTTGCTGTCTCAAGTTTTTGGTGGAGGCTTTCATCATCGTTCTCTACGGCAATTTTCTTGCTTCCTTCACTTTCCCAATCTGATATTGCTTCGTCTGAAGCCTTTTTAGACGCGTTAAGTGATGCATGACACGCCTGTGCTATTATTTTACCTTTGGACATGCCAATATCAGTACGTAGTATTATTACTTGTTTTGGGTCATTCATATTAGTAACACGGATTCCGAGTACTTATGTAATATGATATAAACAAAACAACCTTTATTTACCCTTTGGTGACAAACAGTTTTTGTTGAGTCAAACAGCGAACTAGGAAACTCAAATGGAAAAGTGGGTTCACCCAGATTCGAACTGGGGATCTTCGCCTTGTAAGGGCGACGTCATTTCCGTGCTTCCGAGCAGAGCTCAAAAAGCAAACCAACTAGACCATGAACCCTTTCAGTATGATAATAAAGGAGAGCTAAGTCTTAAAATACCCTAACCCTAGTCAACCTCCTTCGACAAAATAGGATCGTAAACTATCTCATCTGAAGAGTAGAACGGGTAATAAACTACAGAAACCTCAGAAGCTGGCAGCCTATCCTCTACCTGAGACTCATTAATCTCTATATCTATAACTTCATCCTCATTAACATCGTCTTCTACCTTCTCCAAGTTGAAAACAGATTCAACAACTTCCTGCCCTTCAAGGAATCCCTTTTCTTGTAACTCTTCAATTTTAGAAGCAACCTTCGAAATACCTACATCCAACTCCTCAACAATCTCCTGCTTCTCTTTATCTTTCTTTAATCGTTTGAAGACTTTTTTAGTCATATTTTGAAGCTTATCTCTCTCAGCCTTCCTCTCGTCCTTAACTCCATCGATCAAAATCTTTTTATTATCGTTTTGAACCAAGTAGAATGGATAATAACTTCTTGAAAACTTGTCACCATATCTTTCCTCAACATCCATTAAGGAGTCTCTTGGACTGAAGTATGTGATCTCAGTTTTCTCCTGATAGCTATCACCAGTCTGAGTTTCACCACCGTGCTTTGATTTTCTCGTCCTGACAGAGGTCATAACCGGGTATTCGTTTCCTAATGCGAAGCAAACTCCTGGCGGGAGAGACTTAATCATAGATTCTACCTCCGAGTTAATACCTTCGAAAGACTTGGATATGGCCTTTAAATCGTTCGGATTAGTTACACGCAGGATAAACTGGTTGTTACATTGTGAAAGAACGTTTTTATCTATTCTAGCTGGTCTTTGGCTGATTACTCCTATACCTAAACCGAACTTTCTTCCCTCACTTGCTATCTTTCTCATTATATCGTTGCTGAGCGTTTGCCCAAATCCTTTCTCCGGCACAAAGTTGTGAGCCTCTTCCATTATCATCAAGAACGGAGGAATCCTATTCTTCTTCCTCAAATCAAAAAGCTTCTTAGCTAACATGTAAGCCGTCATCTCAGTTGGTTCAGGCTCAACAGCACGCATATTAATTATTGTAGCGCGTCCAGGCTCAACTAAATCCTTCAAATCAATTGGATCCTTGCTGAAAAGACCTGAATCCTCCAACTGCTCCAAATAATTTAACAAGTTCCACTTAGCAGTAGAATCTTCCTGACTTACAGCATCTTCAATATCAACTAATCCATAAGCCTCATCCTTCTCCTTCAAACTCTTCAAAGCATTGTAAAGCACACCCATCTGAGAATTAGTTAGTGAATCAGGTATCAAAGTCATTAATTCCTTCTTGGATAGATTCAAAGATGAAAATCTGAGTGGTAGTGCGTCAGGATTAATCTCAGTATTAGGAGAATACTCCTTCACATCATAACTCCTCTGCTCATCCTCATTCTCAGGATTCGGAAACTGAAGAGAAGAATACTCGCCGTGAGGATCTAATATAAGTACTGGGAAGTCTTCTTCTAGTAATTCTTCGATTAAAACACCTGTTAGGTAGCTGTTGTGAGAGACAATTCCTCCTGTCCCTGCTACAAAGTTATGATGTTCTCTGACTGTAAGATCGTATACATATCCCGAGTATTCTTTTTCTTCTATTGACTCAATTTTGTCCCACATGACTTGGGATTCGGCCAAGTTCTGGTATAGTTTGCTATCTAGTTGTTCTGCCATAGCTGAGAATTTTTCTCGAGAAGGTCTTCTCTCATCTCTTTCGTACAACGATACTAGTGTAGAGTGTGAATCTATTTCGTCGGCTAACTGTCTCTGAGACATTCCAACCTTATTTCTTTCTTTCTTCAAGTATTCACCATCAATAGGGACTACATCAGAGTTTGTATTTCCTTCTTTACTCTCTACATAATTTTCTAGTTTCTCCTGTTTTCTTTCTATACCAAATCCTATTTCGTCTTTGAACTTCTCCAGTTGATTTACACCACTGATAGCTAATCGGTAGTAAGTTTCTCCGTCATGATCTGAGTTTGTCGCTTCCTTCCATTTAGAAGAGATTCTGCCCACTATTCCAAACTCAAGCAACATGTAGCTAAGAGAATCTATGACTTCTTTACTAGCAGATGAAAGAGTTACTTCATGATCCTCCATACAGCCCTCACAGTCATAGAAGGTTTTAATGAACCTTTTCTTCGACTCCTTAGAAGCAGCCATTACCTTGTCAGGAATCTCTTTATTCCTAGACTTTCGGAGAGAACTATAACCCAAATCCTCAAGCAGATGCTTAAGTGACGTAGAGTCAATATACTCAGCATTACCACTCATACTGCTGGTTTCTAGACCGAAAAGTTCACTCGACAAAGTCTTGAATCTATCCATTAATCCCTCATTGTTATTGGTAAAGATTATTCTGTAACTTCCTTCTGCCTGTTGTTCTGTTCCTTCAGATAGGATAAGGCTGAGAAACTCTGCTAGCTTCGGCGAGAACCTTTCAGGAACAGATATGCCTTTTGAATTAATTGAAAGAGCTAATCCATAACCTTCGCTAGGTTCGCTATCCCCATATCTCCAGTTTTCAATAGTGCTCCTTGGGACATCCAATCTCTCCTCTATCTCAGATAAACTCTTTCCCTCTTCCTCAAGTTTTTCGTACTTACTAAATTCTCGCTGCGCATTTTGCCTTCTCTTTCCTTCCTCTTCAGCACTTAATCTTGTTTCTTCTGATAATTCGAAACTTTCATCAGAATTTGTCGAAATCTGTCTTGAAACAGCAATATGCTGACCCTCATCCAATTCCTCCGAGTCAGTAAACTCATAACCCTCCTCCGCAACCATCAAAGGATGCTCAGGAGTGACTTCAATTTCTCTGCCAGAAGAGGTAGTTATCTCATAAATCTTCTCCGCCTTCTTCCTATAAGCATAGACAGCATCAGCATCAGTAAACCTATAATCATTATCTAAGGCTTTGATGGAGCAATCATTCAATATACGGAGCTCTTCCTCCTCATCATCTTTTACAACATCATCAGATTCTTCAAAAATTTGTTTAATTGGAACAGTTTTTCCATCAGACATCAAAACACTCGTATCAGGAGTCACACACTTCCCAGCACCAGTCTGTGCTAAGACCGCAAAGTGCTTGTAGAACTCTTCCGGGTCGACGTGAATGTCTATATCAGGATTTGTTTCTAGATTTCCTATTGTTAGTCCTTCGTCGTCTAGGCCTAGTGTTTCGGATATTAGTTCTTGGTCTGCTTGGTATACTATTGAGTCTGGTTCTATTACTCTTCTTGGTGCTTTTGTAAGTCCTTTGTCTCTGTACCCTATTATTGATGCTGTGGCTTTAGTTGCTCCGTCTGATTTTTTGGTTACTTCTTCTACTTGGGCTAGTATCCATTTTTCGTTGCTTTTCACCGATACAAAGTCGAATTTCCTGACTTCTTCGGTTGCTCTGAATTTGAAGCTGGAGGTGTTAACATCGCCCTCAATAGTTCCTACTTGCATACAATATTCCTTCTATAGGCAGATTCATAAATTCCTGCTCAGTGTTTTCCGGACGATTTAAGAAGGTGCGGTCACCGTGAACATTTATGGATTTCAGCCAACTCAGCGACCTGCAAGGACTTCAGAAAGATCTTTTCTACTTAGGAGTTTGTGCACTAATTATTGCTTCTACAGCAGCTGTCAGCAACTACTACACTCCTGACGACCCTGTCAGAGTTGGCTACACTGAGATCGAAACGAATTGTTTCGGAGTTGATGCTGGAGTTTGTATTGGAATCCAAAGACAAGATCATACAACTTACAACTACGATAATTATAATCAGACCGAGCCAGGTACTGAAAACTTCTATAGAAGAGTTGAGTCAGAACTCATGCTTCAAGCATACAACATCTGCAACGCAGACATGGAAGGTTATGAATGGACTGATAAAGCAGAGTACAGGAATCAAACCGGAACAGAATGGAGAGAGAATGAAAACATAGAGCTTTTGCCATGCGAGGAGACTTTCTATCGTGACATAGATGCGTCGAGGTAGAGCATTTAATTCTAGAAGGTAATCATTTTTCTAGTGGAAGTATTTCTTTGTAGACACGGTGAAACAGAACATAACTGCACTGACACCATTCAAGGTCAGAGCAAGTCTGAAATGACACAAAAAGGAATTGAACAGGCTGAGAAACTTAGAGAAAGGTTCGAAGATGAGAACATAGACAGTTTTTATTCCAGCAGTATGCATCGAGCCAGGAAGACAGCTGAGATTGTAGCTGATCCACATGAAGCAGACATCAGCTTTTCTAAGAAGTTGAAAGAAATATGCAGGGCCGAGTTTGAGGGCGAAAGCTTTGAGGAGTTGATTGAGGAGATTGAGAGTTCAGATACAGAAGATCATCTGTGGAAGCCTGAGGGCGGAGAAAATTTGAAGGAGTTGAAGGAGCGAGCTACCAGCTTCCTTGGACAGCTTACTGAAAATCACGGAGATGAGACTATCTTAGTTGTTTCTCACAGTGGCACTATTAGTGCTGCTTTGGTGGGTTTGATCGGTCATTCTGCTCGTGAGAGCTGGAGAATCAGACAGGAGAATTGCTGTGTAAACAAGGTTTCATGGAGTAAGGATAGAGGCTGGATGATTGATTTTGTGAACGATACAGGCCACCTCTGAATTCTTGAATGTAGAGCGTTTAAAAAATTCTGGTGTCAGAGTTTCTTTATAAGAGGTAGATTAAATTATGAGCGAGCACGTTGAACAAACTTTTGTGGCTTTGAAACCAGACGCAGTCAAGAGAGGACTGGTTGGAAAAATCGTTACTAGATTTGAAGAAGCAGGTTTCAAAATCTGTGGAATGAAAATGGTACAAGCAACAGACCAACTACTAGAAAAACACTACGAAGAACACGTCGACGCACCATTCTACGATGAACTCGTCGAAGTAATGCAGAGCGGACCAATCGTAGCCATGGTAGTGGAAGGAGTTCATGCAGCTAAAAACATGAGGAAGATTGTCGGTGATACAGATGCAACAGAGGCAGACCCAGCAACAATCAGAGGACGCTACGGACACATGTCAATGGAGCACGCAGACTCGTCAGGCAGCAATTACAAGAATCTAGTTCACGCAGCAGAACCAGGAGAACAGGAAAGAGAAATCGAAATCTGGTTCAGTGAAGACGAACTACACGACTACACACACAGCCAACAAGAGGAAGTCCGGTAAAAACTACCGGTTCCTTTTTACCATTCCATTTCACCATATATTTCTATGACAAACTCGAAGAGACTCTACCGATCCGAAGAAGACAAAATGCTGGGAGGAGTATGCGGAGGAATAGCAGAAGTATACGACTTCGACGCCACACTGATCAGGCTAATTACAGTAGCACTGATACTCTCAGGAATCAGCCCGATAATCTACCTGATAGCTTGGCTAATAATCCCAAGCGAAAGCGAACTCAAAAACAAGAAAAAAGTCAAAGAAGTCGAAGCAGAAAAAGTAGAAGAAGACGAATAGGGCGTCAGCACTCAAAAATAAGCCCCAACAATAGAGGCTCTGTCCCGCAGGGCTCATCATCCACCCAAATATTATTTCTTTAATTCTTCATTAAGTTTCTCAAGATCTATTTCAAATCCAGCGGTCGGCTTATCCAACTCCCAGTTACCAAGTACTTCTTCAGAGAACTGACCGATGAAACCTGCTCTCTCACCTTCGATGAGAATCTTTCCCGATCTTGCTGGCTGGAAGAACGGTTGATTTCCTTCCCTGATTTCAAGCTCAATACCTAGATCTCTTTCAAGCACCTGTAGGATCCTTCTTGCGTCTGTGAAGTCTGTTTCCTCACCAGTTTGGATAAAAGCCATTTTCTTCTTATTTGACGCCCCTACCGGAGAGTCATCGAGTTCTGCTACGTTTCCTGCTTCGAAGAATATCTGAGGGTAACCTCGATGCTTATTCTTCTGCAGAACTTTGAGAAGTGATGGCATCATTAGGTTTCTAAGTGCAGAGTATTCCTCTGAAAGTGGGTTATCGACTTTGACAAAGTTTTCTTTCTCTACATTTATTTTCTCAGTCAAGTCTTCCCTGTTATCGTGGACGTAGGTCATTGCTTCCATTGCTCCTGCCTCCGTCATTATATCTCGGACTACTTGTGTTGTATCCTGTATATCTTGTTGTTGACCGATTTGATCAACTTCAGGAAGCTCAGGCTCAATGTTAGTGTATCTGTGAGCTATTATCACATCCTCTATTAGGTCATATTGGTGCATCACATCATTCCTATAGCAGGGAACTTCGACTTTAATTGCTTTGCCACCTTTTGCTCCATATTTCATCATTTTCAATCTCTCTATAATCTCTGATTCTTCAAGTTCCAGGCCTGATACATCTCTAAAGTATTCAGGTTCTAGTTCCATGGTTTCAGGGCTGAGGTCAGGCATTTTCTCTCCATCAATAGTTACGGATTCAATACTTCCTCCTCTCTCTGCCAAAGCCGTTGTTAAGATGTTGAGTGCTTTCTTAACAGTAGCTTCATCTTTCCCCGTTACATCTATGAAGATATCTTCAGTTCCACTGTAAACTTCTGTCAACTGGTTGTTAATTATAGGTGGGAAGCTGAGTACTCTGCCTTCAGCATCTTCGATTATAGGGTACTTATCTTCATCTTCTAAAATCCATGCATATTTCTGGCCTTTATTATGCTCATCAAGTATTTCACCAAGTTGCATATTTTTATCGTATTCTAGTGGCGTGAATTCTACTTTCTCTGGTTGAACTGCTTTGTATGTGAATGGCGCTTCGACAGTTGAAAGGTCGTGAAGCCCTATGGCTAGTTTGTCTCTTCTGCGGCCCATTGTTTCGTGCATCTTTTCTTGGAGCTGTATCAATCCTTCTATGACTTTCTTGGAGAGATCCAGGTTTCTGACTACTGCTCCGCCGATGTGAGGACGAACTTCTTCTACTGATTCATCTATTTCTACCTTAATATCTCCTTTTTCTACATCATATTTTGTTCTTCCTTTTTCTATGTCGAAGAATCCTCTGTAGGCTCTTGAAAGGCCTTCTACTGAGAGTAGGTCTGGTCTGTTTGGGTATGTTTCTACTTGGCAGACGTTTCCGTCGATGTTGTGCCAGTGTGCACCTAAGAAGGATGCTTCCTCAATCAGTTTTTCGTCTTCGAATTCCTCTCCTACCAAGTTTGTGAACTCTCTTTTGTCGATTTCTAGATTGGCCATTTATTGGTCACCTCTGTTTTTCTTCCAGTTTGGTCGCCAGACCGGAGTCTCATTTATTATCAGTATATCGTTTCTGTAAAGTTCTCTGATGTCTGTCAGGCCTGCTGCTATAGATGCTATTCTTGGTATACCAAGACCCCAGGCTAGTACCTTGGCTTCGAATCCTAGCATCGGTTTGACAACTTCTGGGCGGAACATTCCTGCACCACCCATTCCAAGCCATTCTTCATCTTCTTCATCCCACACCTGTACCTCTACACTCATTTCTGTGTAGGGATAGTATGCTGGTATGAGGCGGAACTCACTGTAGCCCATTTTCTCGAAGAACTCCGAGATATAACCTTTCAGGTTGGCGAAGTTTAGATCTTTTCCAACCACGATTCCATCTGTCTGGTAGAACTCTGCCAGGTGGTGTCGATCAACAGTTTCATTTCTGAAGTTTCTGCCTACAATGAAGAGTTTCTTAGGCAGTTCCTCCTCATTGATATCCATTTTGTGAAGCCTATTAGCCGAGATCGCAGTAGTATGAGTCCTCAAAACATTTCTTTCAGACTCTTCTTTGCTCCATTCTCCGCCGTAACCTTTGCTACCTGTTTCCCAGCCATTTTGATGAGTCTCGGCCACATTCTGAACCTTGTCCTCATATTCGGATAAATCAGTGTTTTCTGGATTCTCAACGAAGAAGGTGTCGTGTAATTCTCTTGCAGGATGATCTTGTGGAGTATATAGAGCGTCGAAGTTCAGGAAGCTTGGTACTACATAGTCTCCACTCATTTCCTCGAATCCCATCTCCATCCAAGTTTCACGTGCAAACTGCAGAATGTTCTTGTAGTAATGTTTCTTTCCTGTTCTAGGAGTTTCTGCAGGTGCTTCAACGTTGAAGTCTTCTTCAATATCTGATATTTCAATTTCTTTCCCTTCGTCAGTGAGTTTGAGTGTCTTTGTTGTCCGGGCTTCTGATCTGACAAGACCTCTTTCTTCTAATTCATCATCAAAGTTTTCGTTCTCAAGTTTGTCCTTCACAGGGTCGACATCCACTTCTTCTCCTTCAGATGT
>Ga0102942_1000271_pt1 | contig 19027 bp, 12 predicted proteins | sample SalPon2_C_H2O_MG_FD_78171 | JGI IMG/M metagenome (GOLD analysis project Ga0102942, IMG submission 78171) | Salt pond water microbial communities from South San Francisco under conditions of wetland restoration - Salt Pond MetaG R2_C_H2O_MG | ecosystem: Environmental > Aquatic > Non-marine Saline... | reverse complement strand
CTTGGAGATATTCCGCCCCGACATCCAGTTCCGAGAGCCGACGCTCCACAACCTCTCGAACGAGTCGACCCGCGTCTGGCTCCACATTTGGGTCCACCCGCTCTTTAGTCGAGAGGTCGACAAGCCGTCGGTCGCCGTCGGTCTCATCGACCGTGTAGCGCCATTTCCGGGAGCGTGCACCAACGACAACGTCGCCCTCGACCTCGTGTTCGGCACAGACGTACTCTCGAGGTTCGTCGACACCGGGACGTCGACCAGTGTATGCCTCGGGTACGTTGAGTCCAAGCACGTCGTGGAACAGCGGCGGCAGATCAAGGAGGCTCACAAGGTCATCCGTCGCCTCGGACAGCGACGGTGGTCCGTTACAGACGACGAGCGGCACGTGGAGCAATTCGTCATACAGACATTCGGGTTTCCCGTACCCGCCGTGGTCGCCGAACAATTCTCCGTGGTCAGAGGTGACGACAACGAGTGTATCCTCGAAGCGGCCCTGTTGGCGGAGCGCGTCGACGATCCGTGCCAATTGGTCGTCCGTATAGGCCACCGCGGCGTCGTACAGTCGCTCCATCGCGTCGATCTCGGCGTCTGAGAGGGTTTCGGGCTCGCGCAATAACGCCGAATACCACTCCGACACCTCAACCTGTGTCACGTCGCCGACGCCGAACTGTTCGCGGTACGGTTCCGGCGGGTGACACGGGTGGTGGACATCCATATAGTGAGTCCAACAAAAGAACGGCTCGTCGGTCTCGCGCAAGAAGCCAATGGTATCGTCGGTGACGACTTCAGCGGAGACGTACGGACGTGGTTTCCCGGCTACAGTTCGGTACGCCCACTTTATTCCGTCGGTCAAGCCGATCAGCTCATCTAGGCGTTCGAGCTTCGGGTTGTTGAGTTCGATCCCGCGCGGGAAGATCCGGGTGGCGACGCCCATTAGTGGATTCTGGTAGTCCTCAAAGCTGTCGAACCCGTAGTCATACGCAAAGTGTGTCGAGAGGAAGGGGTTACACTGGAATCCACCGGTCCGGAGGCCGGCAGCGTGCAGTTCTGCTGCGACCCGCGGCCGGTTGTCCGTGAGCGGCCCCAGTCCGCCGTACGACAGCGGCAACGTTCCCGTCAACATCGCAGGAAACGATGGTGTCGTTCCCGGCCCTGTCGCGTACGCGTGCTCGAACCACTCGCCGGTCTCGCCTAGCGACAGGAGTGTTTCTGCGGGCTCTGTTGCGTCGTACCGTAACGAGTCGATGGTGACCAGGAGTACGTTTTCGACGGTCATGTCACCATCCGCTCCCCAGAATTACCTGCGATACGCCAGTACCTCCAGTCCATCACAAACAGATACTCCGACGGCTGAAAAAGTCCTTGCGCTCTATGCTCTCGCTACGGTTCCGATTCACGGGCGGTAGCGTCTGATGTACTCGGTCTTCATCGTACAGCAGTGCTATATCACCACTGGAATACACTCGATTCTGGTTCGATTGGAGGTAGGAGAGGCTTTCCTCCGAGAAGTAGACTCTCGCGAGCCCGATCCCGGACTCGTAATTCGTTTTGAACATTTGTTCAGACCAATCTGACTCAACGAGGAGAAGTTGTCCCTCTGAGACGATCACCCGTTCACCGAAACTGGGTTTGTTGGCTTCCGCACCAAACGAGTGGAGTGCTTCATTCGCAATCCACGGCGCCGAGACATTCGCGCTGTGCCGGTTCATAAATATCGCAAGCTGCACATACTGATCGCGGTCATCGCCGAGTGCAACCGCCCGAGTCTGATCATCTGTCAGTTCGATAGCCGATACGTCGTCAGCCGCACCAAGTGCGCCGCTCACCGCAGCAAGGGCGAGTATGCCAACGACAGCAACTCGTATCGCTGTCTCTCTCTCCCGGAGGCCCCACGTTACCCCAACAGCAGCGAATCCTACGAAGAAGATGACCCATACCATTTGGAGCCGGCGCATTGACCAAATTTGAATCGGCGTTTTAACAAAGAGTACAGTCGCCCCAACCCCAAGCAGTAGTAAGCTTGGGAATGAAGCCTCATACTCCGAACGAGCTAATGCATACGCACCAAGGATCACGAGTGCAACCACAACGATCTGATACAACAGAGTGGGCTCTGCGAAAGAGACGACCGCACGCTCAATCGTATCAACTTGTCCTGTCGTCGCATAGGTATATACTTCCTGTGTCGTCCGGATATTGCTTGGGTCAACGCTCCCCCCTAGATCGACACTTCCCCCTGGATCGGTACTTCCCCCTGGATCGGTACTTCCCCCTGGATCGGTACTGCTCTCTTCCACTTCTTGCGTCTCTTGAGACTCAGTGGATGTGTCTGCGGTATCATCGCCAATATTTACGAAACTTTGCCCTACTGTGTACGCGATGGCATCGAATATCCAGTCGTTGACAATGAACCAGTAAGCGAAGATCACGGAAACCCAGCCCGTCAGAACTTTGACGGTGCGTGATCCTCGAATCGCCACTGTCAACCGGCCATCTCGGAGGAGTTGACCAACGGTGATTGCCGCCGCCGCCGGGAATAGTAGAAGAGCTGTAAAGTGGTGGGTTGCTGCCGAAGCGAGAGAAAACACCCCGGCAAGAAGATATCGTCCGGCATCGCCGTTTGCTGTGAGAGAAAGTGCAAGGTAAAATACGATGATGATGAATCCAAACGCAAGTGTCTGTGGGAATACATATGTTGAAAAATATATACTCTGCTCAAATGTCGCAAATAAGAAGGTAGCGACGACGGTGGCCCGTCCGTCGATGAACTGGAGCCGATAAAAGAGGTAGATGACCGCGACAACGACGGTCATCATCGCCGTTCCGACGAGTGTGTAAGCGACATATACTGGCAGATCACTCACCAAGTGGGTGCTAGCGGCTGTAATATGGAGACCGGGAAATGAGGAGTACGCTGTGTACGTGATTGCGCTTGTGCCATCTTGGAGGAGTTGTCTCACACCTAAGGTATGCCCAAGAACGTCACCAGCACCGAAGTAGTACCGAGTTCCAACAAACTTTGACAACGAGAATAGTCCATACAACAGTACAATAGTCACTGCCGCCAATCTGGGTCGTTGCTCAGAACGGAGGACCATTCCCACAAGCACAAGAAACGCTGGGACGAACAGCAGGAGTGACGCAGTTCGGTTGATCAAGAAGGCGACTGAAATCCCAAATAAGCCCAGTGCCATCGTGAGCTTCGACAGTTGAACTAAATCTATGTTAATCGAGAACGATGGTACGCTCTGGTTAGGCGTCATCGCACCAACGAGAATGATCGTAGCACCGATTGCGATGTAGAGTGATCTAAGTCCTGTTGTCAGCCCAAATACGACCGCAACAGCGGAAGCTCCGATTAGTGACCCAAACAGTATTAGGCCGGCAAACCCGCTCAAGCCAATTTTACCGAGCACCCGTGAAACTCGTTGCCTAATTATTCCGATTCTCACAACCTGATGCCCCCACTTGGTACCACTCCATATTCTTGAGAGTAGCTATCTTCAAGTTATTTAGCCGTTTTCTGCAAGATTGGATGTTGTTGACTACCACAGTGAGTGTCGTCAGCCCCTGTAATGCGTTCGGGTCTTGTGTATACCGTTTCGAAACCTGGGTTGAAAGTTCTTCGAAGCTTCTGCATATAATCATCAAGAGGCGGCCATTTAGGAATGTCTCTGTCCAGTTTGGATATAAGTGTGAACTGTTGCCTGAGAGGGTGATATCTCTATCATAGAGCGTGGACAGGGACACCTTCTCAAGTGATAGAATTTGTTCTAGCAAGTGAGTCACCCCCAGTCGATACTTGAGCAACGAGGTAGCTGCCCCGTGTACACCCGTCCATACCGATGGTAATCGTGATGGGATAAAAGCTGTTCGGACAATCCAGGAAGAATACCGATAGGGTTAATCAGCTATAATAGGAGACGTATGGTGAACTCACGACCGATGTTCGAACGATACAGCATCGAGAATCTGCGCCGCGTTCTCCGGAATCCTAGGAATCTATATCTGGAGTTCATCCTACTTAATGGGTGGTTCTACCGGCGAACTGCGCCGTCGGACCGGCTTGATGTAGTCTCTCGGGACTGGGACAACCTCGTAATCCTTGATGCGTGTCGGTACGACACGTTTGCTCGTATCGCCGATCTGCCGGGGACTTTGGAGCGCGCGGTTTCGCCTGGATCAGAGAGTTGGGAATTTCTCGAAGAGAGCTTCGTTGATCGTGATCTCCACGACACAGTGTACGTCACCGCCAATCCACACGCATACAAGATTCCAAGCGGAACGTTCCACAGACACATCAATCTCCTTGATGACGCTTGGGATGAGAAGTTGCGGACTGTAACCCCTGACCGGGTTGTCGAAGCCTCGCTTGAAGTCCATGAACAGTATCCGAACAAACGACTCGTGATTCACTTTATGCAGCCACACTACCCGTTCATCGGCTCAGATGGTACCGAATCATACGGTGGTATCGAAATGCACCTCTCAGAGGAGGAACGATCTAACTACCCCTCGCCATGGACGATGCTGCTGGGGCCACTATCCGACGATGCGGAGAGGATGATCTCCGCGTACGAAGAAAATCTCCGCGTTGCCCTTCCGCACGTTGAGCGTCTGCTCAAGGTACTCAACGGCCGGTCAGTCGTGACGGCAGACCACGGTAACCTCCTCGGAGAATGGACTTTCCCGATTCCAGTCCGTGGTTACGGCCATCCGAAGCGGGTTCACCATCCGAAACTCCTCGAAATCCCGTGGAACGTCATCGAAGGGGACCGGCGAGACATCAGCGTCGATCCCCCGAAAGATCGTGATCAGATCGACAACGAAACCGTAACCGACCGACTTCGAGACTTAGGGTACAAAACATGAAGATCAGCATCGTCCCTCGGTACGCCGAACTTCTCAAGGACGAACTGTTCGAGTTTGAGCAGTACACGCCGCTAAAACTGTACGGCGTCGATAGACCTGGATTCAGTCGTCTTCAGGAACGATTCTCCAAGGAGGGTCACAACTTAGGAACAGTCGATCAGTATGATCTTGCGACTGTCGATCTCGTCCTGTTTATCGACGCCAATTTCTACTATCTTGACAGATTGCTCTCGATGCCAGATCCACCGAAACTCGTGTATATGATGCGGGAGCCCCCCTCAGCGGTTCCGTTCAACAGTTTGGCATCACTCCTGCAGTTTCAGTCGCTGTTCGATCGCATCCTCACATGGAACGACAGCCTCGCAGACCAGACAGACCGTGCGGTGACGTACAATCTCCCGTACCGCTGGACGGACAACCGTGCCAACGAACGAACCGACTTCGCGGACCGGACACTGTTGACTAACGTCTCCAGTCGGAAGTACTCACAGCACCCCAACGAGCTGTACACCGCCCGGAAGAGCGTCATCCAGTACTATGAGCGACATCATCCTGAGCAGTTTGACCTGTACGGCCGCGGGTGGAATGATCCACCGAGTCCGATGGAAATGTTTCGCGGGAATTTTTTCCCAGAGACATTCAAGACCTATGGAGGGCTAATTGACGACAAGGTGGAGACATATCACGACTACCGGTTCGCCCTCTCATTTGAGAATGTCTCAAATATATCAGGGTATGTGACAGAAAAAATCTTTGACTGTTTTCGAGCCGGAACGGTGCCAATCTACTGGGGTGCGAGTAACATTAGCGACTGCGTCCCGCCGGAGACGTTTATCGACTACCGAGAGTTCGCCTCACCAGCGGACCTCCACGACTACCTCACAGGCGTCTCGGCTTCGGAGTTTGAGGAATACGTGACAGCGGCGCAATCATTCCTCTCCGACTCTGATCTTTTCACACCCGAACGGTTCGCAGAGCGGTTCGGTGACGCCTTGCTCTCAACACCGGAGACAAACGATACAGTCCCGACAGATGCCCGCAAGGAAGTCGCCGAGCGTGCACACCTAGACCGAATGATTTGGGACCCCCACCGTGTTCCAAAGCGAGAGTACGTTCGTCGGTACGTCTCTTTGCTCCGATCGAACCCGAAGCTACTGGCGGAGACACCACAGGCGACGTACTTCGGACTTCGAAGGATTCTCCCGGGCAAACTCGGTGAGATCCGGTGAGCGATACCGTACAGTTATCCGAGAGAGTTACTCGGCGGTTCTTGTCACGCAAGCCGTGGTGAGTGAAACTCATGTGTAGTCCGGAAACGATCTCGGTCGTGATCGTGACGCATAACCAGCAACGCTACGTCGGCAAGGCGATCGAGTCCGTATTGAACCAGACAGTCGCCCCGAATCAGATTCTCGCAGTAGACGACTGTTCAGACGACAGGACACCCGATATCTTGACACGGTATGAACAAGCGTACCCGGATATAATAGACGTGGTCCTCCTTGAGAGAGAATACGGCATCCCAGCGACTAGGAACGTCGGAATCAAGCGTGCCACGGGCGATCTGATTACGTTTCTTGACGGGGACGATTACTTCAACGAACATAAACTGGAGCGCGAACGCGCTGCGCTCACTGCGAACGACTGCGAGTTTGCGTTTTCCAACTTTGAGTACGTGGACATGACTGGAGAGCGAATCGAACTCTGGGACTCAACGGGAACTCTCAGACCAAATCGGCTGTTACAGCGATGTCTCACTAGAGATTTCCCAGATGGGAACCTATTTCGTGACGAACTCGTCAGACGGAGCCTGCTCCAATCTGTTGGGGGATATGACGAGGACCTGCCGATTCTTGAGGATTGGGACTTACGGATTCGACTCTCTGCCTCGGGAGAGGGAGTTTACGTTTCAGAGGTACTGACGGCGTACAGACAACACGGCGACGGTATCTCCGACAGAAGTTCACATTCCACCTCAATTGAGCTCTACGAGAAGATCATCAAAAAGCACACGGGCAAATTGCTCGCTGACGAAGTAGACACCGTGCGGTCCATAGGGAAATTGCTCGGAGGTGCCGCGGAACGGCGTCTGTACAGAGCAGTGGACCGGGGAGACATACTCTGTTCGCTAGCATATTTCGTGCTGTTCATCACCTCCGATCCAAGTGAACTCAAACGCCTGCCCGACTATGCCAGGCGGGGAGCAAGACGATTCTTCGACAACTGACGCCTGGGCGGACATCTTTCGGAGGTATCCCCCGCCAGCGGACTGGAAGCCAGTCTCGTGACCCGGTATTACTTGTATCCAAGTGCCTCCAGCTGCTGTTCTATGTCTACCCTTCCCGGATATGTTCCTGACTCTACCGGCTCTTCCCCTACGGTATCACGTCTTTCACCGTCGAAGTCTGGAATGAACCACGGAACCCGACACAGTTCCTCTATCCGTGGATTGCGGTAGTGTTCATATAGTGGGCCGAGCAATGGGTACGGTTGCTCACCGAACAGCTCACCATGATCAGAACTGACGACGATTTTTCCCGAGACCTCGCTCAGCAGGGCACTCACCTCCGATAGAACGATGTCGAGAGACTCTCTGTATGCAGTCCGCGCTCTCTCAACCGGAATCTCTCCTCGCGCTACGAGTTCCAGAACTCGGTCTTGGGGTGTGGAACTCCCCTCCTCAGCAAGTGTTCCTCCGATTTGGTGTTCTTCTCGCAACTCCCTCGCCGTCGGGCCGAGCGGTGGGTCGTGTGGTTGCATATAGTGTACGATGATACGCTTCCGTGGGTATTTCTGGTGGGCTCGAATTGCCGATTGGGTGACTTGCTCCGGTAAAACGCACTGAATCTCTGAGTCCCACTCGGAGAGTGGTTCTGTGACAACATCGTGAAACTCGTCACCGTCCAGCATTTCGACGTGTGGATTCGCCGTTACGTATACTGTGTCGTGTAGGGTCCGTCCACGGAAGTTCTTCTTAACAAACTCGTCGCTATCGACTCCTTGGGAGATACGCGACTGCAGTTCACCAGGGATCTTGTTTACACATTCGAACGAGTCGAAACGGCATGCGTCCAACAGAACGAGGGTGTCCCAGTCTTCCTCCATCACGTTCGTCCCATGCCCGTACTTAGCACGGAAGTACAGATTGAACAGGTACTTCAGAGCGAAACGACGGTCAGGGACGGAGGGATCAGTTACGGTAGGGACCGTCTTGTCCTGGAGATAACCGAGTGCTCTTATAGCCGATTCTCGAGCCCCCTCAGAACGGTAAACGTTGATCAGTTTATCAACAATACGTTTCACTACCGACATGAATGTTTCTCCAGTCATTCAATGTTTCGCATCCGTAACGTCCCTCACTGATTGAGCGAACAGCATCAGGACCTTTCGTATATATCAACCAATAAATATATCGACAGTCACCCTCATGCCGCGAGTTCGCGGACACCATCAGCAAGTCGCTCACGCAGAGGAGTGATAACGACGAGTATCGCTCCGTAACAAACGGCACCCAGCGCTACATACCCGAACAGTGTCAAGAGGGATGTGACTGGAAATTGTTGTAGTAAGATCCAGAGGGTAAGCCCCATTATTGCTGATGCCAAGAGTATATAAATGACGTGCTTGACTGGGAATACGATCATGAAATTCGTCGAGACGTACTGATAGACAAACAGAGTCCCGGCAGCGAACGAGGCAACTGTCCCGACTGCCGCCCCAATAATTCCGAACACTGGAATAAGTATCAGGTTCAAGATGACGTTTGAGGCGAGCATCACGAAGGACATGCGAGCCCCAACCTCGGGGATGTCTAGTCCCATCACGAGCCGACCAAGTAAGTCAGCAACAGTTTCGAAGACGCGACCCCCAGCGAGGATGACCAGTACGAGCGCCCCTGCTCGGAGCCCTTCACCGAACGCGAACGTTAGGACTTCCTCCGACAGGAGTGCAGCACCGACGCTCCCGGGGACGACGAACGCGAGGGTGACGAGTAGTCCTGTTGCGACGAACCTGTGGACGCGGTCTTGCCGTCCTTCGGCATCCCAAGCACTGACTTGTGGAATAATATTCGCGGCGAACGCCTGTGTCACGACGAGCAGGACACTCGAAACTCGCCAAGCAATTTCGTAGGCGGCGACGAGCGGTTGGCTCACGAAGAACCCCAGAAGGAGAAGGTCCATCCACTGGTGTGTGAACGCACCAACTGAGGTGACGTAGTTGTGCTTCGCGTACACCCACAGCGACCGGGCCTGTTCCATGCTCGGGCGTCCAATCCGGGCTTCCCGGTAGTAGTTGGCGGCAAGGAGTGCGCCTGCATACCCCGCTGCGAGCCCGTATGCCGGCGCACGAACGCCGTAGCCGAGGTCTATTAACAACAGTCCAACAGCCGCATACGTGACCTGCTTGGTGAACTGGACGACAGCAGTCTTGTCGACAGACATCTCTCCGGCGACGGTGCGTTCGAATAGCGCTGAGTACTCGTCAAGAAAGATTGTGATAACTACTAGTACTGCCAAGTCGGCACCAACGTAATCGGCAATAAAGTGACGACCTAGCAGAATGGCTCCACCCACTACTGTTAGTATCACGCCCTTCACAACCACCGCCGTGCCAAGGACAACAAATGAGTCTTCACCCCCACTAAGACGTTTCTCAACTGCCCCGTTGATTCCGACTCCAGAGAGTGTCGTCGAGACGGCGACGACTGTGTGGAACAGAAAGTACGACCCCATCGTCGCCGCTCCAAGTGCCTGTGTGAACAGCATGAGACTGACGAATCCGAGTATCTGGTTCGCGCCACGGACGGCAGAGAGGTACGCCATCGAGCGAGCGATGTCCATCGACGCCACACTGTCAACAGCATGCTACTGTCCAGATGTAAGCCTACCCATCTCAGCAGATTTATTATTCCGACTATTCTGAGTCGGGACGTGAACTACCCGAGAGGCAGCGCCACCGCCGAGTTCAAGTATCGGCTCAGACGGCCAAAGCTCCTCGCACAGGGCATCAACGTTCTCTATTACAAGCTCGCGACGCATCTTCAAGACTGTCCCTCTGGTGTTGATGTGGTGAATAAAGACTGGGATAACCTCCTGATTCTTGACGCCTGTAGGTACGACATGTTCGAACGAGCGTACCGTGAGCGTGAATCGCTCGAAGGAAACCTCCGGTGCGTCCGGTCACAAGCACCGTACACGAATGAATTCCTAAATCGGAACTTCGGAGGACGGGAGCTCCACGACACTGTTTATGTCACCTCTAGCCCGCACATCCACAGATCCAATCGCGGAGAAGTGGGCGAAATCGATGACGATTTCCACGCAATCCGCCACATCTGGCGTCAGGATCACCACCCGAGTACGCTCACTGATGCGGCGATGGAAGCCGTAGAGGCGTTTCCAAACAAGCGGCTCGTTTTTCACTACATACCCCCTCACTGGCCTTTCTTCGGCCCGACGGGCCAGAAACTGTTCGACGGCTACGACGATGGTGCCCCGTGGGAGGCGCTGACAAGTGGTGAAGACTCCGTTCCACTTGACAAGCTTCGGACTGCCTACCAGGAAAACCTCGACATCGCGCTTGACCATGTCGAACGTCTGATCCCCGAACTTAATGGAAAAACCGTCGTCACAGCCGATCACGGACAGCTTCTCGGTGAGCGCGAATTTCCGATCCCTATCCGAGGGTACGGTCACCCGGGACTCCGTGTTCCGGAACTTGTTGAGGTTCCGTGGCTTGAAGTCCCGGTTGAGCGCCGTCGCCAAATTCGTTCGGAGCCGCCAGAGACGACAGAGGAGACCATCGACAACGGACGAGCGGTCGAAGCACTCAAAGATCTCGGTTATGTTTGAGTGCTAGTCTCGTATATTGCCGAAGAGTCTGAATCTCGGGGGAGACATTTATAAACTGAATACAGAATATATGCGCTGAGCTGACTTGGAAGGATACTTATTCCTATCTGTGTGAAGACAATCTCCTAAGTGGACTGGACGAATACTTCCTTCCTGGAATACATTACTGATCACCCGTCATACTGCAAATACCGGTCGATGGGCTGCTCATCGTCGGAATCAATAGACTTGACCCAGGGTTGGTGGACGAATGGAGCTAAGATCTGTCCACACTTTCTCGACTTACCGAGGGGGGGGAACGTTTGGTGGGCGCCATTCTTCATACTCGCCACCGTCATCACACCCGCGTGACCGACTCTGTTCACAGGGAAACAGAGAAAAAGACGTTTTCGGGTACAGACAGGAGCGAGAACCGGGACACAGCTGTGTTCCGATCAACTGCGGCGATGTGGCAGCAGAATCGAACTGCGAAGTATTAGACGACGCGGGCGTCTCAGTCGGCGTAGCGAACGTCCCGCTGACGTACCCTCTCCTCGATCTTGGCCACGACTACGTCGTCGCCGGCTGGTCGGTATCGAATCGGGTCACCGTCAGAAACCTACAGTTGGTCGTCAAGACAGTCGAACGGGAACTCGGTGAGTACCGGGTGCACCCGTTCCCGATGGAGCCAGAACTCAAGAGGTACACCCCGGCAGAGACTCGCGAAGCAATCGTCGACGGGATGGAGCACCACGCCCAAGCGTTCGAGGTACTCCTCGAACACCATCCCACAGACGTATTCTTCGGCGTCTTTATGACTATCGACCACGCGAGCCACCATCTCGCGTGGGAGCGAGAGGAACTTCGGCAGGCGTACGTTGCACAAGACGAGGCACTAGACCGGATCCTATCATACGCAGATGACCAGACGGATGTGGTTGTCTTGAGTGACCACGGACACGGTGCGCAGAGCGACCTGAACTTCCATACTAACGAGTGGCTCGCGGCGGAGGGGTATCTCAAGAAGAGCGACTTGGCTGTCGACAGTGATGGGCTCCTCCGGTCGCTGAGGGTTACGCGAGAAAACCTAATCGCCCTGAAGAACCGGCTGGGAATCGGCAATGTCCGCCAACTCGTTCCACAGTCACTATTCTCACGGATTGAGGCGGTCGTTCCTCCAGCAGAGGAGACGAAAACAGGGTTCGACCCGGACCGGATCGACTGGTCGGAAACGGTCGCGTACTCCGGGGTGCAGAACACAACCTCATTGGACGACGAGCTCCCAGAGTCCGAACGGGAAAGTCTCCGCGTGGAGATTGCTGAGCGACTGGCGCAACTGGACCATCCACGACGTAAAGGTGATCTCCTGACGTACGCACACATCCGCGGGGAGATTTTCGATGGACCGTACGAAGACGAGGCACCAGACATCGTGTTCGTCACGGACGAAATGCGGTGTAAGGCTAACGTCGGGTTCAGTGATGACGAGGGAATTTTCACCGATCTTGAGTGGGGCGAACACCGGCAGCGTGGCGTCCTGTTGACTGCCGGCCCGAATTTCACCACAGCCTCCGACGCCCAAGAACGCGACATTACTGACGTGTTCCCGCTACTATGTTCATTCATCGGAATTCCAGCACTGGAACGGATCGATGGCGACCTCCCGACGGAGTGATTGGTTGGGGACGTAGATCTTGAACACCGTGCAGAGATACCACAACTGGATCCATATCCAAGTCTATCGCCAAGACGATGGAGACGTTGGCTTGACTGGAAATGGGCAGCCACCTCAATTTCTAAACAACCTCAATAATCACTACAGACAGGGATTCGGCGCGGTTCGCATATCCACACCAGCAGGTGATGGAGTGAAGAGCTAAGGCCGCTTCGAACCTCTGGGCACCCGTGTCTTTCGTGTTTGATTTCAGAGCGTCGCTTGGGGGAGATAACTTGGCGGAATTTTGGACGCCCGCTGCATTGCTTCCCAGACAAGGTCACCCTCAAGACACCATTCAGTGAGACGGGTCGCGAGACTACCGAGCGACTGGCGCATCGAACTGACAGGGAACTCCCGCTTGTTAAGAGCATCACGGTCTATCTTCGTGCCGTTCACAACTACGCTTTTTACTGCTATAGCACTGATTTTTAATTGTGTTTGATACGTCGCTCACCCGTCGGTCGGCGAGTCCTGTCCAACAGGTGACAACCTCTCTTCGGGGGTATGACGAAGATCACAGACCACAAAATACACCGCACATCTCAAAACGTACCTGAAGCGTCGCTCGATTTGAAACAAAAGAAACGGGAATCAGCGGAGAACAATACCGGCGGCAAACGACTCCGACGAGATGCCAGCGTGGGTTAGAGTTCGTCGGCATGGTCAAGGGAAATCGCTTTCGTACTACCTTTCAAGTCCACCGATCAAAACTGAGTGTATTGACCAACATCTCATTCGAATTCATATTAGTGGGGGGTTGATTTGAGCATCTATTAACAGGAGAGGTTACAACGAACTCTCCGATATGAACCGACTGGATTGGATACGATGTGTTGATAGGGCTACTCGATACTGTCACGTGTTTTTCTGCGGATATAGATACAGAAGTATTCCAGCGTCCATGTGTTACTGGTGTTTGACGTAAATACCAACGAGATACCTGGTGATTTACTGAATCTTCGGTCACATGTACCGGACAGTTTGTTTCCTCCGCGAATAGTTCGGCAGTCTGCAGCGTTTCTTTCTGATGCTCATCAAGTCCCCAAGTCGGATACAAACTGTTTGGCGACCCACCTGGACCAACAGCACCGGACACGCCAGCGCTGGCAACCAGCGCAAATACAATCACGATCGGCAGAACCCACTGCCGTGGGAGCTGCCGTGTCGCAAAACCGCGCTGAATCGCATACCCCGAAAGGACAATCAAAGGAACAATCATATAGAGAACAAATCGCGGCGGCTGTTTGGTAACGAAACTATGCAGGACGAAGAAAAACGAGAACAGTGACATTATAGCAACCGGGATAAGTTGCCGCGATTTCAGGGCAAGCCCTGCGCCGGTTAACCCTGTCACAAGGATCAGCGGCGAACGGGCCAATAACTGGGCATAGTACCATGGGCCATTTCGCGCCCTGATTATCTGATCTGGCTGTAGCCAGAACAAAGGCCCCGTGAGTGCATCAACTGGAGCCGTGATTACTCCAGAGAGAGTCACAGGGCTGCCAGTAAAGAGAATCACGAGAACAATCATACCGCCGGCAGGGATGGACCAGATAGCTGGGCGGCCGTATGTCCGCCACCACTCTCGGTCAAAGCCAGGGCGTAACGCAACCCGAAGGCTAACCCAGAGAACGGCTGTCGCAAGCAGTACAAACGCAATTAAGAATGCGGTTTCCTTGACCGCGATCGAAAGCCCGCCAACTGCCCCCAATCCAAGACCCCTACCCCACGTCGGCTGGTCCACGTACAGCTGCGCCAGACCAAGCCACAGGAGTGTGATTGATATGAGAATGATATCATTTCGGAAGTACGCAGACATCCACACCGGATAATGATGAATTGAGAGCATAATCGCAGCAACTAATACTGTTAGCCGACCCAACCGGTCACGTAGCCACCAAAGCCCGAGAATAGATAGAAGCCAGAGAAAGGATGTGATAGCCCGAGCAACAACGAGATCCCAACCAGAGAATGGCAGGATAAGTGCCGATACGTAGTACAGGAATGGACCATGCGTCCATGGAGTGTACTGGTAGTGACCGTCCGTCGCCAGCACCCACGACCGATATAAATGAACGGCTTCGTCATTCTGTAGCGGCCATGTGGTAGCTGTTTCGATCCGTAAAAACAGCCCAACCAAGACACAGACAAGGAGTACGGGAAGTAGATGGCGGTCTTCAATATCAGTCATCATGCGCCGAGTCAATACCTATGGAAAAATATTATCCGGTATCTACTTCCATCACACACCGATGTAGCCGTGTTCAGTGACGCAATATCCCTAAGAGGGACAGATTCCGAAAATACCCCGCACGGATGCCGAAATTCCACCTAAAGCGAGTCGAAAGGGGGTTAGATAGTTTTGAAGAGCCGATAGATGATTGGTTTATCGAGATTCGTTAAGACCAACACATCGATGCGACTGTCACTGTTCAAGATCTCTGTGTGTTTACCCCAGCGGCCTGCTATTAGTTATTATAGGAGGGGTGTGGTGGCCCGCTGTCTCGTTACTCGGACTCAGTGCCGTAGCGATGGTCGCTAGCTTTCTCTCATTTCGAGTGAAAGTGAGCTAATTCCTGGTCTCCCAGTCAAATTTCACGCTCATATCGAGTCAAAATGAGACCGCCGTTGAAATCAATCGACTCTTGCTGACGGTACTGATCGGATTCAGATAGAATTTGTCTCGCGGCATCCGAACGTTCGGAGTATCCGATCACCCAGACAGTTTCTGGACCAAGTACCTTCGAAGAGACACTCTCCCTCGTCCAGGCATACTGAATCCCGACGTGTCTGTAGTCTCCATCTTCCCGGTAGTATTCAACTTCTGGCTGTGAATGTGGATTACCACTCACGACAAGGTCATCCCTATCTGCATTCGCGTCTAGGTAGTCCACCCCGTCGTCCCAAGCCGGTCGAGTTACGGGAACAGCGAACAACAACGATCCGACAGAGAAGACGATAACGAGTCCGGCGACAATAACTGCAGACAGTTTCTCCCTCTCCACGCGGCCCGCACCAATCCCAACCGCAAGGTACAGAAACGGTGCGACGATTGCGAGCCGCCTCCCCGCCCACATCGGTTCAATCAGAAGAGATACGATAGCAATCACCCCGAGCGCGACGACTCCAATGACTATCGGGACAGTTACTGCACGATCCTCAGCCAGATTTGATTCCCTATTGTAGATACTTCGGAGTCCAAACCCTCCGATGGCAAGGAGAATGAATAATGCCACAAGTTCTCGTACGATGTCGAATGTCTGGTAGCTCCCAGTCCAAACGCCCAGCTTCAGGAGCCCCTGTAATGTAACCCACACTGTATGCAGTGTGAACTCCGGAGTACCGCCGGCAGTCTGTCCCGACATAACGCGTGCCACGACCAGCCAAGCGACTGGGAGGCTGCCGATGGCTGTGGCGGCAAATCCACCTGCGACCCCACGTAGGCGATCTGTTTCCCACGGCCGCTCGAAAATAACTACGTGTACGAAGTGCGCCACGATAACCAGGACTCCAAATGCGTGAATCCAGACCCCCTGCGCAGCGGCCAGCGCATACAACACTGCACTACGACGTGTTCCCGAATCAACAAGTCGAAGATACAGAATAGTAGCGGCGACCGACAGAAGTGCCGCAGTAGCGTACATGCGAGCTGTCTGCCCGTGTTGAGTCAGGTAGGGAACTGTCGCTGCGATGAATCCTGCCGCGAGAGCTCCTCGTCGGGTCGTGAGCTGTCGCCCGAGCAGGTATAGCGCCGGGGCAACGAGTGCCGCAGAGAGGAGTGCCGGGGCACGAAGGCCAAGGTGCCCCTCTCCGAGGACCTGCCGAAACACGAACGTCAGTGCGTAATAAAGTGGGCTGTGTGGCTCCATCGTCGGCTGGGTCACGAGAGCCGTCAGACCCTCCCACGTAGAGAAGTACTGAGTCCGCTCGGCATCAAAAGTGACTGCCTCCTGGGTCAGAAATGGAATCTTGACGGCGAGAGCGACTGCCGTAACTCCAACCGCGTCCCTTGCCCGTGACACAGGTGATACCACAAAAAGGCAGAAAAAGTAACTTGCGGAACGGAGGATTACCCCCACTCACCGAAAGACTACCTGATGATCCGTTTCACGACCGACTCGTACCCCTCCAATAGCGTCTCCCATTGGTACTGCTCAGACAATTCTGTCGACGCCCGCGATAGTCGCTCAGCAATATCCGGGGACGACACGATAGTCTCGATAGCAGCGGCGAACGCGGCGTCATCATCACAGATAAGTGCCGATTCCCCATCAACAAGATCGATCCCAGCAGCACCGACCGTCGTCGTCACGATTGGAAGGCCAGCAGCGAGATAGTCCATCACTTTCAGCTTCGTCCCGGAGCCGCGTCGGAGCGGGCAGATTCCAATATCGGCAGCCGCAAGGACCGATGACAACTCCTCGACAAAACCGAGTTCGGTCACGTTTGGGGCCGTCGTCGCCGGCGGGTCACGGCCCACGAGCAGGAACTCGACATCCGGGAGTCGGGGAGCGATCGCCTCGTCGATTCGTCGTGCAGCCTCGGCGTTTGGCTCGTAGTCGTATGAGCCGACAAACACCGCAGTCGAGGTCTCGGAATCGAGCCCGTGGCGTTCCCGAACACGTTCCACGGCCGTCGCGGATACGTCGCGTTTGACTCCAGTGCCGTTCGGAATCGTCTCAACGAGCGTGTCACCTGTCTCGAACTGCTGTCTATCGGCATCCGACTGAAAGACGACGGCGTCGGCAGCGTCGATAGCCCACTGTTCGTGGGCCCGGTGTGCGTCGACCGCCTGTGACACCACCGAGGCAGGAAGCGGTGTCTCGGCGAGGAATGACGACAGTATCTCGAAGCTGGCGTTGTGTTTGTCAAGTAACAGTGCGGCGTCGTCATGTCGGGCGACGCGGACGGCGGCTCGGGCAACCTGTGGCGACTCCGCGACAACTAAGTCGAACGGACCGTCCGGCAGCCCACGGAGTGTCAGCCGGGTCGACAGCCGGCCATACGGGTTGCTCCACCCGGCGACGAGCGCTGCGTTCCAGAGGTAGACGTACCCGTGTTTGGTCGCCAACAGTGGATTGTCCGTCGGAGTGAGCGACACACCAGCGTCGGCTGGACGTTCCGTTACCCTCGGCGAGGCGAGTGTCACGTTGCCAAACGTCGAGAGCTTTCGGGCCGTCTCCCAGACCCGTCGCTCGCGGCCGTTTGTCGGTGGATATACCGGGACTCGAGCGAGTTGGAGGACTCGAATTGTCCCGGTCAACATTGTGTCGCAGCAATCCCCCGACACGGAATTAACGTCTTCGATCCCATCGCCGCAGCGTCTGTGGAGATGAAAAAGCTACTACACACAGCACCAGTCGTTCGTCGTAGATGTCAGATCGGCATCGGTCGCGCAGGAATCGCCACCCAGAATCTGTCAATTTGATAGACAGACTATACTGCTATAGACTCACCAAACTTTCTACAGACGTCTCATTCGAACGATCGGATCTCCCAGATTGCACCCGGCGCTCGGACACGCTTGACCACGCCATCGTTTCAGTATTGAATCGAATTATGATCGATTTAATCGATTAATATCGGTCCCATTCAGTGCATCATTGTACATTCGTATGCTATCGACTTCAACTGGGGCGTAATCAGCCCCACCGCGGCTGCCGACGAAGAGCGACGCATTACTGGCTACTGTACCAAGAGATTCAGTGGAACTCGTCTGCACTAAGGTACTGTTTCGATATAATCGGAGTTCGTCGTCTGTCCGGTCGAGAACGACAACTATCTGCGTCCACGATGAGAATTGGGTGGTCTTTATTCCAAAGTTTGGAACCGAATTACCATCAGTATCGCCAATTCGGACCCCGAAGTCATCGACATTGTTCCGTGCCCAGATGCCATAGCCACTGTTATTCCGGTTGAAGATGACAGCCGGGTATTGAGCTGACGCCTCATCTAGATCTCCCCGAATCCAGAAACTCAGAGTAAAGGAATTATTCCCGATTTCGGGGGCACGCTCATCAGTAATTTCCAATTCATCATCTTCTCCGTCAAACGCGACTGCTGCCCCCGATACACCAGATCGATAGCGTGGATTTCCTCGGATTTGGCCGTGTGAATCGCCAACACGATCAATCACTTCCCCTTCAAGTTGCTCATCAAACGTCCACCGGGCGATCTCGTCAGGTGATCCAGGGCGTCGAAGACGTTTGTCGATTACATATCCACCCGCGCGGATAGAGTTCGTGTCTACGGTAACCGTGCGGTCATCAACCTCATATACCCCGCTGTAAGGGACAGTGACAGAAGCAGCACCGCCTGCACTCGAATCCACCTCTCGTTCATAAGTGAATGCAGTTTCCGAGACTGACACCTCTGTTTCTACAATCGTTGTACTATTCGGTGACGTTGCTGTGATTAGTGTCGCCCCGGGAACGAGTTCGAAGACCTTCCGCTCGTCAGTTGCGTACACCGCTCGGTAGTGGCCAACACCCGCAACCCCATTACTGTGACTCCCCCAATTCTGCCAGAGCCGCGATTGCATGGACGTTCGGGCGAACTCAGAGTCAACATTTTTGACTACCACGTAGCCAGTCGGTCTTGCTGATAGCTG
>Ga0102942_1000269_pt1 | contig 19034 bp, 14 predicted proteins | sample SalPon2_C_H2O_MG_FD_78171 | JGI IMG/M metagenome (GOLD analysis project Ga0102942, IMG submission 78171) | Salt pond water microbial communities from South San Francisco under conditions of wetland restoration - Salt Pond MetaG R2_C_H2O_MG | ecosystem: Environmental > Aquatic > Non-marine Saline... | reverse complement strand
CGCGGCGTCACGTAGTAGAGGTCGAACCCGCCGTTGTCCTGAACGTGGTGGACGCCGACCTGTGAGCCGATCAGCCGGAACGACTCCTGTGAGTAGCGCAGTTCACGGTACGCGATCACCTCGCGATCCACGTCCTGCCGTGACACCGGCAGATATCTGGCTTCGTCGTTCCCCCCCGAGAGAAGCGCCCGAAGCTCTTCTTCACTGTACACCGAATCACCGGTACTCACGTCAGGACGATCGTACAGCGTCGTTCCGGGCACCAGCGCGTCGAACTCCCTCCCAGGACCGTTCCGGATCCCGCTCCACTGAATGCCTTCGGCCCGGTGTTCGATCGCGGTGTCGAACCCGTTCATGTGCTGATCGCTCACATGATGAGAGGCGTTGTAGATGTACGGCGACGCGAAGAGGGTCAGGAGCGACAACGCAAGCGCGACGGCGAAGAGCCCGAGGGCGAGCGGCTTGGCCATCTTTAGCCACCCGTTCGGTATTCCCCCTGCGATGCGGTGAATCGCGACTGCGCCGAGGACGATGCCGAACATCATCGTGAACCCGTAGTGTCTGAAGAACAGGTGCGAGACCGGTCCCATGAAATGCGCGAGGAAAAACGGGCCGAGAACCATTCCCGCGTAGCCGAAGTACGTGACTACGGACCCGCTGAGGGGGTCCACGTCTCCGGAGCCGTCGCTTCCCCGGAACGACTGCCAGAGCGTGTGCGCGACTACCAGGGAGCCCAGCAGCAGGTACATCGACGGCACCAAGAACAGCTTCACGAACAGCTCTGCCAAGGTCGCCTCGACGGACCGGGCCGACTGGACTTGAGTTTCCACCGTTTCGCCGGCCCCGCCGGTTCCGACGAGCGCCTCGTACGTCGACACCAGCACCCGTTCACCGACGATGTACACCATCTCAAATTGGAAGATCCAGACGAACCAGCAGAGCATAATGAAGGCGAATGCGCCGTACACTGGACGGAGGTCCGAGACGAACAGGTCGAGGCGCCTACACAGCACGGCGTGTATCACGACTAAGGTTCCGAGGAGAATAACAACGTTCAACGCCACTTGAGGGTGGATGACGACGAGTGCACCCCCGAGCACTGCGAGAAGTACGTTCGTCGATCTGACATATTTGAGCGCGGATCCTTCCGGCCGGCCGCTCTTGAGGTGTTTGACCAGCACATACAGGAACACCGGGAAGAACAGCATCCCCATCGAGTACGTGTGGAAGAACAGCCCGTTGCTGATCTGATTTATCGGCAGGATCATGAACCCGGAAAACGACGCAATCACGGTCATCCGTCTGTTCCCGGAAAGCGCCTTCACGACAAGCGGGATGAATATCACGTACATCGTGAAGTACAGCGCGGCTGTCAGAATCATCCCGCGCTCGACGGGGACTCCCATGGTGTCCGTCACCAACGCTGTCGTGGTGTGTCCGCCTGGGTAGAACAAATCCCCGAACCGCATCCGGCCGGCCAGAACCTCTTTCGCCCAGCCGAGATGGGTCATCGAATCGGCCCGGCCGTAGAACCGGTAGTCACGGACGACGGGCAGCGACCCGATGACGATGGTGGTTATCACGCCGAGCCCGACGGCCAACCCCGCGGTCCCGTCGCGACACGACCGGAGAGTGACGACGGCCGCCGAGAGGAATCCGATCGAAACGCCGATCCAGAACGGGAGCGGTGTCGCCGCGTATATCGACACCTCGTACGTTGTCGCCGGCGTCCGCCACGCGATGGCCGTGCCGACCGCGACGGCGACGAACCCGACCGTGAGAGTCAGCCTCCGCCATATATTTACAAATTTCGGACCGGACGATCCCAGACGATTACTCATCATCCGAACGTGGAGGTGACGGGAGATTGTTAGCAGTGTCCTAATCGGCGTCGAGGCGTCGATCAGGGAATATCGAAGCGCGCCAACCGGGACATCCGTGCGACTCGTTCGGGCTCTCACCGGGCGTCCGATCGCGTTGCGGTGATCGGTGACGGCGGCGCGGGGGGCGGGCGGTTACCGCGGACTCGAAGCGATCGCCTGTTCCCGTTTTAAGAACGCGGACAGCCCCAGACACATCCACGCCTGGCTCCACCGGATGTACGGGGTCTCGTCGTTCACGAATCGCCCGATCCGTCGGTAGAAGTACCCCTCCGGATCGTACAGTCGGTCCACCGTCCATCCGAGGACGCGGCGAGCGATCTCCGCGTCGGCCGGGTCGTCGCGACGGGAGAACGTGATGAGCGCCTGCGCGGCGGCGTGAGCGTCGTACGGGCGGGACTGGTCGTCCTCGAATTTCGGTGCGCCGTCGGGCTCGAAGTGATTCTCACGGTGGAACCGCATCCCGCGCTCGTACGCGTCACAGGCGGGGTGGTCGGCGTCGACGTCTCGGACGTACCGACTGAGGCTCTCGAGGACGAACCCCGTGTGGAAGTTGTCGTACCCTAGGTGGGAGTTCGACGCGGGGACCGAGTAGTGCCACCCGCCCGCGTCGGTCTGCGCGTCAACGACGAACGCGAACAGCTCCCGCGCCCTGTCGAGGAGCCGCTCGTCGTCGACCCGCCGTCCCACCCGCCAGAGGAGATCGGCCGCGAGGGCGTTCGCGTTGACCGCCACGTACGAGTCGTACGGCGTGTACGTGAGCGCCGCGTGGCCGTCGACGGTCTCGGTACCGATGTCCTCAAGGAGGAACTCGGCTGCGTCCCGGGCTATCTCGAGCGACCGGTCGTCGTCCGTCAGCTCGTGATGGCGGAGGAACGGCCGGGCGCAGAAGACGGTGACGACCCCGCACGGGTGCTCCGCGGGGAGGAAGAACTTCGTCGAGTTCTGCCAGTCGAAGTTGTACCCCCACGACGAGCGGCGGAACGCCGGCGATCGGTTGTCCACGAGCCAGTCGAGGAGCCGTTTGGCCTCCCGGAGGTCGGCGGTCTCGCCTGTCCGCTCGTACTCGTTCAGGTACGTGCTGGCGAACAGGCCGATCCCCTTCGGGTTCCGCTCCTCGGGGACGCGGAGGAGCGGTCGGAGGTTCAACGGGAAGTGCTGGACGCCGTGTATCGCCACTAGCCGAAGCGCCCAGTGTCGGGAGACGGCCGACAGGACCGGACTGTTCAGGCCGTCGTACGGGTCGTACCCGGCGTAGTCCCGCTCGCGAGCCCACGCGAGTGCGCTCCGGCAGACGACAGCCGCGTCGCGGCCCGCGACCCTCGGACCGTCCCGGGCGGTGACGTCGCCGTCTCCGGACGGTCGGTTCCGGCCAGTCTCGTCCGCGAGAGGGTCCGGCTCGTTCTCGCTCATGGTCGTCGGGACGAGACGCGTCCGCTCGGAACCGACGACCGTCGGGTGCGCGTCCCCCGCCGGTCCCGTCCTCGGTCGACCCGCGGTTTCGTCGTGCTTCGTGCGTCTCGGGACATGTCGTACGCCTTCGAGTCGGACTCGGTAAGTTATGGAGTCGTTTCCGCGCGGGCGCTCACCGCGGGCGTCGACCGGAGTACCGTCCGGTCCGAGCGTTTCACCGCCCGTTCCGGCTCTCTAGGCGGGCTTTTCTCCGTTCCGGCTCCGAGTCGAGCTCCGGATCCTCGGGGTCATCGATCAGCGCCTGCACGAGCGAGGACACTTCCTCGCGGACCCGCAAGCACCGACGGCGGTCCGGCGTGCGGTCGGTCGTCCCGACGGACTCCAAGTACGAGGCGATCTCGTTCGGGTCCCGGGAGTGGAGCATCCGCTCCTCCTCGACCATCGAGCGGTCGACCGACAGCAACGGCCCCGGGAAGAAGGAGACGGCGGGCTTCCCCATGCAGGCCGCCTCCCGGGCCATCGTTCCAGACCCAGTCAGGACTCCGTCGGAGTGCCACGCGAGTTGGAGCCCGTCGAGCGCACCGTCCGGGACGTGGACGCGATCGTCGGGGTACGGGTCCGCGTGCGGTCGGTCGCCCGGCCGCCGCGGGAGGTACACGACGTTGGTCCCGTCCGCCACCAGCGCCTCCAGCAGCCGGGGGACGAGCGACTCCTCCTCGTCGACGTAGGCCGCGCCCAGGGCCTCCGGTCGGACCACGACGAACGTCTCGAACGGCAGCCCCTCGGTGAACGCCTCGTCGGGCTCGAACCCCGCGATGTAGATGTCTTCTTTGTACCCGTCGTAGGTGTGAATCCGCTCCGGGTCGGCGCCCCACCGCGTGAGCTCCGAGGTCCGGAAGGCCGACGGCACGACGTGACGGGTCGCGGTAGATCTGAACCGACAGAACGCCCGCTCGGCGAGCGACGCGTCGACGTACGCCGTCATGTCGTTGTCAGTGAAGTGGATCGACGGGATCCCGCGCGCTCGCGACGCGAGCACGCACATCGCGTTTCGAGCCGAGAGCGACACGTCCGCCGCGGGCGCCTGTGCGACGAGTTGGAGGGTCCGAAGGGGAACGGCCGCCGTCCGCAGGGCGACGTTATCGAAGTCCCGACCGAGCGTCTCGAACTCGAACCCCGCCTCCCGGGCGAGCTCCACCGTCTCCGTCTTGCGTCTGACGGTCGTGAGCTTTCTGACGTTCGAGAAGTCTCCGACGACTCCCTCGAAGAGGAACGGGTGTGACGGGCTTATCAGGTCGAGCCACACGGAGGTGTCGGTCATCGTCGGACCCGTTCGGCGAGTGATCGTCGACCGGTGAGGTTCCGGCTCTTCGCGCCGACGACGGTCTCGACGTCGACGGAGAGCGGTTCGGATCGCCGTTGCGCGCCTCGTGAGGAAGTTTCGTACATCTTTCGTCTGGTCGTTGTCGCCGCGTTGCCTCGTGGCGGTCTGTCGGCCACGCCCGGACGGAGCGAGTGTGCGTACTTCGTTATGGACGCCCTCACTTCCCGCCGGCGCGTCGGGGCCGTCCGTCGGCCGTTTCCATCGACTCGCGGCCGTGAGCCAGGGAGCGGAGCCGACGGCCGCCGTTTATTCGACGCTGACCCAGACGTGCACCGAGCGGTATGCCGGCTCGTTCCCCAGGTCGGTCTGCGGTTCCTCCCGGTACAGGAGGAACCGTAGGCGGACGTTGTCACCCCTCATCGAGCGCGTTATCCGATGAGTCTCGACGACCGTCTCTCCGGGCTCGACCGTCACCGAGAACCGTTCCGCTTGCTCGGCGGCGGTCACCGTACCGTTCTGGACCTGTTCGAAGCGCACGATGACGTGATACTCGATCGGTTCGCCCTCGCGATTCTCGATGAGCACGGCCGGTTCGGCGGGCTCGCCGACCGAGAGGTCGTCGGGGTAGTCGTCGGTGACGAACTCGCCGCCCTGCTCGCTTCCGACCGCGAACTCGGTGAACGTGGCGCCCGAATTCGGGGCGGCGAAGGCGACTCCGACGGTCAAGAGCGCCAGCACGACGCTCGCCGCGAGGGCGACGTTGACCGCGGCGACGCCCGGCGACTCGTCCGCCACCGCCGACTCGGCGTCCTCAAACCACCGCCCGATCGGGATGTGAAAACGGTCTCCCTCTGGCAGCTGCGACCGCTTGACGCCGCCGACAAGCATCGCGACCGTCGAACCGACGGTCGCGGTGGCGATGACCGGGCCGACGACCGTGCCGAGAACAAGATCGAACCCCAGCGCGAAGAGCGGGAGCAGCCCGACGCTTACCCCCACGGAGAGCGCGGCACGCTCGACGAGATCGAGCCGCGAGGCCCCGTCGTCCGTCGTCGATCCCTCGTCGAATCGCGGCGAGTGCGCCGCGAACCGCTTCCCGGCTCTGTGACCGGACCCCGCCGTCGTCGGTTGTCCGGGAAACAGCACCGTGGTGAGCGCGTACCCCGGCAGGAACAGCAACGCCGGCGCTAAGAGCACGGTCTGGACCGGCGACGGGAGTCCGATCCACTGGAGCGGCACGACCAGCGCGGCGTAGACGATCGCGACGACGACGTCCCACGAGAGTATCCGTTCGGGTGAGATTTCGGTCATTGGTGGTTGGCGCTGCGGTCGAACCCCGCGGTCCCGTTCGTTCGGATCCCCCAGCCGCGGAGGAGATTCGCGACGGGCCGTCGTCGTCGACGGATTCGGCGGTGACTCGGGAGCCGAGCTCGACCCGCGGCGCGGTTCTGATCTCCGCTTGGACCGCGCAGGACTTCGTTAGGCTGTTCCTTCTCGGCTGCGCGGGCCGGTCCGCCGAGCGTTCGCGTCAGCATCGGCACGGCGCCTCCGCCTCCAAGGTGTACACGTCCCGCGTCCGCTCGGCGACCTGGTTCCAGTCGAACTCCTCGACCGACTCTCGGTTCCGCCGTCCCATCTCTCGCAGCCGGTCGCGGTCGTCGATCCCCGTCTGGAGCGCGGCGGAGAGTCCCTCGGGGTCCGCGGGGTCGTACAGCTGACCGCCTTCGGACCCGATCAGTTCGGGTAGACAGCCCATGCGCGGCGCCACGACGGCGCGGCCGAACGTCATCGCGAGGACGGCGCTGCCGGACGTGAGCACCGAGTCGAAGGGGAGCGCCACCGCGTCCGCGGCGCGCATGTACACCTGAATCTCGACTTCGGGGACGAACTCGAGGACCGTCCGCACCCGGTCGGCGGCGGCGGCGGCCGCGCGCACCCTGCGCTCCGCCGCGTCGTTCCACGGGTTTCCGACGACGAGGAGCCGCGCGTCGCCGTCGACGCGTCGGAACGTCTCGATCAGCTCCGGCACGTTCTTGTAGGGCCGTATGAGTCCGAAGAAGGTCACGACCGGGACGTCGGAAGGGATGTCGAGCCGGTCGCGGGCCGCCGATCGCGGCATCCCGTCCGGGTAGACGCCCGCATAGTTCCCGTGCGGGACGACCCGGATGCGATCGGCGGCGCGCTCGGGGAGCCGATACGTCTCACCGACCGCGTCGGCCGCGTCCGCGCAGTGGACGACGAGCCGGTCGACGATCCGGGCCACCGCGTGCCTGACCGCGAGCTCGCTGCGCGGGGCGGTCCGCTCGTGATCGAGGAGGTTGTGGACGGTCCAGACGAGTCGAACCCCGAGCGCCCGCAACAGGACGAGCTCGAAGCAGAGGCGCGCGCCGAACAGCACGGCGAACAGGGCGGGAAAGCGGCGGTCGGTGATGACGAACCGGTGGAGCCAGTGCAGATGGAGCACGTCCGGCAATCCGTGTCGACGGACGCCCGCGAGGAGCGGGAACGCCCAGCCGCCGGTGATCGCCGTGACGTCGACGTCGTGCGCCTCTAACCCCGCGATCAGCTCCGACTGGTACGGGTTCGAGTCCCTGTAGTCCGGGCACATGAGGACCGTGAGACGGTCGTCGTGCTGAGCGGTCATCGCCACCTCTCGGTCGTGTTCTCGGAGGTCACGTGGGCGACGAGACGGAGGACCGGTATTGTTATGAAGTATCTGAACACCGAACGAGGTCGCTTCTCCGCGCGGTGGGCGGCGCGTGCGCTGGGTCCGTCCCCCGTCAGAGGTCCACGTATCCGAGGTCCGCAAGCCGGTCCCGCACCGCGTCGCCCTCGACCTCCGTTTTCGCCTCGGGCGGTTCCGTCGTGACCCGTCGGCGGTCGCCCCCCTCGACGACGAGCCACGGCACCTTCCGCAGGCCGTCGACGTCCGTGTCCCACGGGTGGCCGTACCGCTTCCCGTCAAGGGGGGCGATCCGCTCGCCGAGCAGGTTTCCGTGGTCCGAGGTGACGACCGTTCGCCCATCAGCGGTCACTATCAGCTCCTCGACGTGCGGCAGCGTCAACGCCAAGCTCTCGTCGTAAGCGGTCCGAACGGTCTCGTCGTCGACCTCGCCGTCGGCGGCGAGGTCCCACACGGTCGGGTCGTCCCGGGACGACTCGCCGTCCTCCACCAGGCGCTTCGTCCACTCGATGCCGGAGTGGGAGATCGCCCGACCGGTCTCCCCGAGGAACGGGTAGTGCGGCTGCATGAAGTGGGTGGAAGTCCGCCGCGCCGCCGCACGCGGCGCGGAAGCGGTGCCGGTCGAGCCCGCGGACCATCCCGACCTGCGCGACATCAACGAAAGCGGGGCGGGGACATTTCCGGAGCGCCTCTCGGAGCGGTTACCCGGAATGTGCTCCGAATAGTCCTCACCGCGACGGATCGGCCGTGTTCGCGATGGGGCGGCGGCCCGAACGCACCGCCCGCACCGCTGCGCGATTACGGACTGCATAGCATTGTGAGCGCGGGCTGTTTGGATTAGATATGCGAAACGAGCGCGTGCTCATTACCGGCGGCGCCGGATTCATCGGGTCGAATCTCGCGAACGCATTGGCGGCGGACAACGATGTGATCGCCCTCGACGACGGCTACCTCGGGACGCCCGAGAACCTCGACGACGACGTGCGCTACGCGGACCGGGACGTGCTCGACGACGACCTGCCGACCGCCGTCGACGTGGTGTATCACCTCGCGGCCCTCTCCTCGTACGGGATGCACGAGGACGACCCGGTGCGCGGCGCGACGGTCAACGTCGACGGGTTCGTGAACGTCGTCGAGCAGGCGCGCCAAGACGGCTGTGACACCGTCGTCTACGCCTCGACCTCGTCGATCTACGGGAGTCAGACGGAGCCGTGCCCCGAGGATATGCCGGTCACCGTTAACACCGGATACGAGGCCTCGAAGCTCTCTCGGGAGCGGTACGGGGAGTACTTCTCGAACCACTACGGGATGTCGATGGCGGGAATGCGGTTCTTTTCGGTGTACCAAGGGTACGGCGGCGCCGAGGAGCACAAGGGGGAGTACGCCAACGTGATCTCCCAGTTCGCGGACGACATCGCTCACGGTCGGTCGCCGGAGCTGTACGGCGACGGGACGCAGACGCGCGATTTCACGCACGTCGACGACATCGTCCGCGGGCTGGTCGACGCCGCCGCCCACGAACTCGACGGCGTCTATAACCTCGGGACCGGCGAGGCGTACTCGTTCAACGCGGTCGTCGACCGGATCAACGACGCGTTGGAGACGGACGTCGACCCCGCGTACGTCGAGAACCCGATCCCCGAGTCGGTGTACGTCGAACACACCTGCGCGGACTGTTCGAAGATCCGGGAGGCGACAGGATGGGAACCGCAGATCGATTTCGAGTCAGGAGTTCGACAGGTATGCTCACCTTACCTGGCGTCGACCGCGTCCGACGACTGAACACGCCGGCTCGAGGAGTTCGCGGTGTTTTCCCGCGTGCTACTACGTGAGTAGTACCGGCTCGATTGACATGCCATACACGTCGACAGAAGCGGGATACCCGTCCCAGCGTTGGGTATAGATGGGCACAAGAGCCCGGAGGAGGCCGACGCCCGCCGCCGGCGGGTCACCGCGACCGTCGTCGACGGGGGGGAGACCGAGCCGGGACGGATCGACGAGCGACCCCGCGACGCGAACGGCGCGGGGTTCTGGCACACCTCGTCGGTCAGGCACACCGTCCCGGCTCGACGGACGTTGGCACCCGCTCCGGGCGGCCGAGATCGGACGGAGAAAGGCCGGCCCACACAAGCTCGCGACCGGGACTGAACGACGGCTCAGACGCGCCGGGCGGAGAACCCGGCCTCGCGCCACCGCCGCAGTCGCAGTATTCCTTTCGTATCCACCACGTTTGGCGCCGCCATCCGCTCGCGCAGCGAACGCGGATCGAGCCCTTCGAACTCGTCGTGATCGGTGGCGATCACGACCGCGTCCGCCCCCGTTGTCGCGGTCTCGAGGTCCACGAGGTCAACGATGTCGACCGCGGCGTCGTCGACGTGCGGGTCGTGGACGGCGACGCGCGGCTCGTCCGGGCTGCCGCCGTCGGTGCCGGGCGGAGGGACCGCCGCTCCGCGACGTAGCTCCGCCGCGAGCGCCAGCCCGGGGCTTTTGCGCGCATCGCCGACGTTCCCCTTGTACGCAGCCCCGAGCACGGCGATCTTCGCGCCGCTAAGGTCGCCGAGGAGCTCTCGGATGAGTTCGACGACGTACTCGCTCATGCCGTCATTGACCTCCCTGGCGGTGGGGATCAGCTCCAGCGAGTCCGACTCCGCGCCGAGGAACCACGGGTCTATCGGGAGGCAGTGGCCGCCGACCCCCGGACCGGGACTGAGCAGTTCGACCCGCGGGTGCCCGTTCGCGAAGTCGATCGCCTCGCGAGCGTCGATGCCGTAGTCGTGCGCGATCCGGGCCGTCTCGTTCGCTAGGGCGATGTTCACGTCGCGGAAGGTGTTCTGTATGAGCTTGACGAACTCCGCGGTCGTCGGATCCTGTGTCGTCCGGATCGCACCGTCGACGAAGGAGTCGTACAGCTCGACGGCCGCGTCGGTCGACGCCGGGCCGAGCCCGCCGACGATGCGGTCGTTCCCCCGCAGCTCCGCGAGGATGTTCCCGGGCAGGACGGTCTCTGGACAGTGCGCGAGCCCAAAGTCGACCCCCGCCTCGAGCCCCGACTCCTCGAGGGCGTGTCGAAAGTGCGTCTCGGTCGTCCCCGGCGGCACCGTCGACTCCAGGATGACGGTGTCGCCGTCGCGGAGGACCGGCGCGATCGCTTCCGCGGCCGCGACCACGTACTCGAGGCGCGGCCGACGCGTCTCCTCGTCGAACGGCGTCGGAACGCAGACGAGGTGGTACTCCGCCTCCGCGACCTCGTCGGTGGCAACGAGCCGCCCCGACTCGACGGCCCGCGTGAGCAGTCCGTCGAGCCCGGGCTCGTCGGTCTGGACGTCCGCGTTCCGGACGTCCTCGCGCACCGCCCGATCGGTATCGTAGCCGAACACGTCGTGGCCGTCGTCCGCGAGCACCGCGGCCGTCGGGAGCCCGATGTACCCCAGCCCGTGGACGCAGACCGTGCTCATCGGACCGCCTCCTCGGGCTCGGCGCTCACCGGAAGCGCGCGAAGGATCCGCGTCGCGGCGTCGCCGTCGCCGTACGGGTTCTCCCACGCGCCGTCCGCGTCGAGCATCTCCGTCACCGCGCGGGAGATGCGGTCCGGGTCACACGAGCTGAGCCGGTTTGCGCCGACCTCGGTCGTCTCGGGGCGCTCGGTGTTGTCCCGCATCGTCACGCACGGGATCCCGAGGACGCACGCCTCTTCCTGGATACCGCCCGAGTCGGTGAGCACGGCCGCCGCCGTCGACAGCAGTCGGACGAAATCGAGGTAGTCCTGCGGCTCTACCGTCCGGACCGGGCCCGGGACGTCGATCCCGAACTCCTCCAACCGACCGCGGGCCCGCGGGTGGATCGGGTAGATCACCTCCATCTCGTGTTCGCGGCCGGCGCGGGCGGCGCCGTCGAGGAGCGACCGGAACCGGTCCGGATCGTCGACGTTCTCCTGCCTGTGTGCTGTCATGAGAAGGTACCGGTCCGCCGCCAGCCCGAGGTCGTCGAGTGCGGTCGACTCCCGCCGCGCGACGTCACGGATCCGGTCAAGGGCGTCGACGACCGTGTTCCCCGTCACGGTGATCTGGACCTCGGAGATGCCCTCGCGGACGAGGTACTCCTCGCTCTTCGCGGTCGGCGCGAACAGGTAGTCGGCGGCGTGGTCGATTAGGACGCGGTTCGTCTCCTCGGGCATCGACCGGTCGAAGCTCCTGAGACCGGCTTCGACGTGGGCGACTTCGGGAGCCATCTTGCTGGCGGCGAGGGCGCCGGCGAGCGCGCTGTTCGTGTCCCCCTGGACGACTACGACATCAGGGGCGGCGTCGGTGAGCGTCTGCTCGACGCCGCGCAGCATCTCGCCGGTCTGTTCGCCGTGTGGGCCGGATCCGACGCCGAGGTTGACGTCGGGCTCGGCGAGCTCCAATTGCTCGAAAAACACGTCGTCGAGGCTCTCCGAGTAGTGTTGTCCCGTATGGACCACGACGTGGTCCACGCCGTGCTGCTCGCATCCGCGGATCACGGGCGAGAGCTTGATTATCTCAGGCCTGGTGCCGAGAATAAAGGCGAGTTCGGTCATCGGCGGCCTTCCTCCATGTGCGAACACAGTTCCAACCGAGCGAGCCGGAATCGTCGGTTCCGTGCCGTTCGATGTTGGTTGTGTGTCATTTCGAGACCCCGCGTTCCGTAGTTCGAATCCGTGGACGGATTCGTCGGTATAGACATACCTGACACCCGCCGGACACGGGTTTTGTTATACACTGCCTCACCGGGTCCGGCGCCACGTCACGGACGCGCAGCGATCGGTCTAGCGCCCCGCGGTCGGCCTCGTTGGCGGCGACAGGCGATCCCCCGGCCGGCCCGGAGCCTATCACCGAGGCGTCGATCGGATCGCCGATCCGGAGTCGCGTTCCGATTCGGTGGCCGGCGTCCGCCGACACGGAGAATCAGGGGAGGGATAGCGTCGGTATAACCCCGATAACGGCGAGAGCGAAGGGGCGGTCGCCCGCTTGGCCGAGCGACGGGTCCGCGACAACGCGGGGTCGGCGGCGATGGTGGGTCTCGCGACGCCCGCGTCACGCGGCTGACGGGGTCGACGGATTTGGGCCGAGAAACAGAGACGGTTCCCTTCCGATGCGCCTCTCGGTCGTTAGCAGACGTATACTCTTGAACTGTCCACCGATGTTATCGGTGATGAGCTATCAGGTTGCGGTGATCGGAACCGGAGCGGACCCGGAGACGCGCGATCGCGACGGATACGCGATGGCGTATCGTCACGCCTCCGGCTACCAGCGGCTCGACAACTGCACTATCGTCGCCTGCGCCGACATCGTCCCGGAGAACGCCCAGGCGTTCGCCGATCGCCACGACGTCGACGGCGTGTACGAGGACCACGAGACGATGCTAAAAGAGGCCGAACCCGACATCGTCAGCGTCTGTGTTCCACCCGGGATCCACGCCGACTTGGTCGTCGATAGCGCCCAAGCACCGTCGGTGGACGCGGTCCACTGCGAGAAACCGATGGCGACGATGTGGGGCGACTGCAAACGGATGGTGTCGACGTGCGAGAGCGAGGGGGTTCAGCTCACTATCGACCATCAACGGCGCCTCTCCGAACCCGTCCGCCGGGCAAAGTCGATGCTCGATTCGGGGAAGATCGGCGAGCTGAAACGGCTTGAATGGTCCGAGGTGAACCTCTTCGACGCGGGGGCGCACCTCTTCGACCTGTGCGACCACTTCGTCGACGGCGCCCGCGCGGAGTGGGCCCTCGCCGCCGTCGACTGCTCCCACGAGAACCGGTGGTTCGGCGCGCTCAACGAGACGCGCGCCATCGCCCGCTGGCGGTACGCCGACGGGACGATCGGATTCGCCTCGACCGCCGAGGACGGCGACACCGTCGTCGAACCGTACCTCCGGATCGTCGGCGAGGACGGCACAATCGAGATCCAGGCCGAGGACGGGACGCCGCTCCGAGTTCGGACCGACGGCGGGTGGAAGGCGATCGACACGGACGAGAACGTGTACGGGCCGACGCCGGGGCTTCCCAGCGCGGCGCTGCGGAAGGTGACCGGATACCTCCCGGGTCCCGGTTGGCCCCCGTCTCCGCAGACGCACTACGAGCGCGCGATCGAACATCTCGTAGACTGTCTCGACGGCGGCGAGGAACCGGTCATCTCTGGGCGTCGGGTCCTCCGCGGGACCGAGCTGGTGTTCGCGAGCTGGGAGTCCGCGCGCCAGCGCGGGCGGGTGCACCTCCCCTTGGAGACCGACGACAACCCGCTCGAGAGGATGTACGAGGCGGGCCAGCTGAGCGGGCTCTCGAAGTGATCCCGGTGGTCGCGACGCGATCGCCGTCCGATCGCAGACGGATCCGACAGCTTCTCCCGGTGGAGCGCGTGGACTAAGTATGTGGCCGTGGGAACACGTGCTGTTCGCGTACGTATTTTACTCGATATACATCCACGCGCGCCGGCGAGAGCGGCCGCCCGACGCGTCGGTGGTCGCGCTCGCGTTCGGCGCCGTGCTCCCCGATCTCGTGGACAAGCCGCTGGCGTGGCAGTTCGGCGTGTTCGAAGGCGGGTACGCGCTGGCGCACTCCGTGTTCGTCGCAGTTCCCGTCGTCGCGGTCGTCTACCTATTCGCGGAGCGTCGCGGATACGGCCCCGTCGGCGCCGCATACGGCGTCGGTCACCTCCTCCACATCGCCGGCGACGTGCTCCCGGTGTCGCTCGCGAAGGGGAGGCTCGAGCTCAGGCCGATGCTGTGGCCGACCGGGGGTCCGCCCGAGGGCATCAGCCGGGAGCCGACCTCGTTTCTCGACGGGGTTGCCACTCTGCTCACCGAGTACCTCGCTGAGCTCGCCACGCTCGATCTCACACCAGTCATCGCCCTCCAGATCGGGTCGCTGATCCTCGGGCTGATCCTGTGGACGTACGACGGGTTCCCCGGTCCGCGGCTCTTCGTCAGGTGGGTGCGAGTCGGCAAACGGATTGCCGTTCGTCGGTGAGGGGAGCGGCGGCGCTTGGCTGGGCCCCCGCTCAGACCGAGCGCCCGCGCAACGTCGCGATCCCCTTCCAAACCGCCGCCTCGGGGTCGTCCGGGTCGTCGTCTTCGAAGACGATCCAGTCGGCGTTCGAGCGGGCGGCCGCGTCCAGTATCTCGTCGGGGTCGATGAGCCCCTCGCCCGGCGGGACCGAACGGAACGCCGGGGGGAACGCTCGTGTCCGCCGGACGTCGGCGAGGTGCACGAGCGACAGCCGGTCGCCGAGGCTCTCGATCACGTCGACGGGGTCGTATCCCGCCGCGGCGACCCAACCGGCGTCGACCTCGAACGTCACCTCCTCGGTCTGATCGACGAGTCGTCCGAACCCGGTCCGGTCCACCGACCGGTCGCCTAGCGGGACCCACCGATCCGCGGCGTCGGCGACCAGCCGCCAGACGAGCGCGGGCGAGGGGACCGACGAGACGGTCCCGAGCCCGAACCGGTCCAACGGCGGGAGGAACGGCTCGCGAGAGGTGTGGTAGCCGAACTCGATGCCGTGGGAGCCGAGCCGCTCGGCGAGCGTGTCGAGCCTCGCAGCGAGGTCGTCGGTGGCGGCCGTCGTCCGGAACAGGTGTGAGCCGAGGTGGGGAACGATCACGCGGTCACAGCCGACGATCTGACACCGGTCGACGACCGGTTCGAGGTCTGCTTCGAGACGGCGCAGGTCCACGTGGGCCGCGAGCGGAACCACGCCGGTCTCCGAGAGCGCGTGCTCCACCGCCCGGCGGTCCGCGTCGAGGAACGCGCCCGCGAACTCGACGCCCTCGTAGCCGGCGTCGGACGCGTATCGGATCACCTCTGGGAGCGGCGCGTCGATCGATCTGACCGTGTGGAGCTGGATGGCCGGTCGCAGAGACGCGGCGGCCTCGGCGGTCTCCGCTGCGGTGTGACTCATTGCCGGCCGTTCACACGATGGGATGTAAGTAATGAGGAACCTATCGGAAATGCCCGCCCTCGGAGGCGGGGTTCCGGTGCCTCCAGCCGGGAGTTCCGTTGCCCCCGCCGCGTGCCGAACCGATCGATCGGCCGTCAGTCGATGGACGAGTGCGACGAATGCGGACCGAGGTCCCGCCGTCCACGGTAAGGTGGTTGACCGGGCTCACCAGTTCCGGACTAGCGTCTCGATCCCCTGATCGAGGTCGACGGTCGGACGAAACCCGAGTCGCTCGCGAGCCCGCGAGATGTCGGCGCGGCTGTGACGGATGTCCCCCGCCCGCGGGTCGGTGTGGACGATTGGCGACCGGCTGTCGACAGCGTCGCGGATCTGCTCGGCGAGGCGTTCGACGGTGACCGACCGACCGGTACCGATGTTGTACGCGGTCCCGACGGCGTCGGTTTCGGCTGCCAATCGGTTCGCCTCCACCACGTCGTCGATGTGAACGAAATCGCGAGTCTGTTTGCCGTCACCGTGGACGGGGAGTGGTTCGCCCTCGCGCGCCTGCTCAAGAAACGCCTCAATGACGCCCGCGTAGTCGCCGCCCGACTGGCCGGGGCCGTAGACGTTGAAGTAGCGTAAGGCGACGGTTTCGAGTCCGTACAGATCGTGGTAGAGGCGGGCGTACCGATCGATCGTGAGCTTTTCGAGCCCGTACGGCGATGTCGGCTCAAGCGGGTCCGTCTCAGAGACCGGAACGCGTCCGGGATCGCCGTACACGGCCGCGCTGGAGGCCAACACCACGCGAGCGTCGTGCCGTCGCGCGGCTTCGAGTGTTCGGACTGTGCCGGCCACGTTGACCGAATGGCTCCGGACTGGGTCGTCGATAGACTCCTCGACGCTCACGACCGCTGCCTGATGAAACACGGTGTCAATGCCGTCCATCGCTTCGTCGAGGACGCTCTCGTCGCGGATATCGCCCTCGATCACCTCCACGTCGTCAGGCGCGTCGCCACTCAGAGTGGTGTCTAGGACGCGGACGGTTGCTTCGGCGTTGAGCGCATCGACGAGCGCCCCGCCGATGAACCCCGACCCTCCCGTGACCAACACACGCTGAGCTTGCATTGTGGACCTGACTTGCCGGGCGTCAGTTTTTAGTAGGCGGTGCTTGGAGAGGATTCCCGCGTATCCGGGGGCTGATGCAGGTTCGGCCGACGACCACGGGTCGGGGGACTACGTGGAATCGATCGTAACGGCGCGGCGGCTATCGCGTGCCGTGTTGGTGCCTCGCAGTGTCACCGCCGGTCAGTGAGCCCGGAATGACAGCCACATGCTCGGTGCGAGCCCGAGATCCGAAAACGTGACTCTCACGCTTATTATGGTATTTTTTCGCCAATATCATAGTTACAAAAGGTTTTGAAACGGAGAACTTAATACAGGTAATGTCTCATTAACTACCGCTATGGCACACGAACTGGAATCAGGTCCGGACGATGAGCGGGCGACGAAAAGATCGCCTGTCCCTGACGACGAGCCACCCGACCAAGGCCGGTGCGACAATCGCAGCGGTTCAGTCGGGCGGCGAGGATACCTGCGATGGGGCGCGGCGGCGGTGGCGATGGCGACCCTCGGCGTCGGAGGGGCAAGCGCGGGCTCGACTCGCGACGGCATCGGGTTCGAGCGGGTCGTCGACGCGGTTGAAGACCTCGGAGCCGATCCCACGGGTACCAGACCGGTGAATCGCCGCCTCGCGGACGTCTCGTCGAATTCGCTCGTCCGGTTTCCGGAGGGCAAGTATCGGCTCGACGGGCGAGTTGAGCTATCCGAACTCGGTCGGGTCGGGTTCGAATCGCCCGGCGATGCGGTATTCGTCGGCACGGAACCGAACTCCGGGTTGAGCGTCGAATCGACCGAGGAAGTGTACTACACGGGGTTCACGCACGCCGAGTCTGTGGGGACGATCCGCCACGAAGTGAACGGAGCCGAAACGGTTCTGCTGCGTGATATCGACGACGAGAACGAGGTCGCGTCGGCAGGCGCTCGGGAGAACCGACTCGAGGTCGTCGCGACGGACGCGGTGGCGTCGTACGAAGTGACCGTCTCCGGTGGGATCGCGCCAGTCGACGACGGCCATACGCCGCCCGATCTGGACGTCTCCGGCGGGTGTGTGGAAGGGACGGTTGCGTTTGACACCCACGCCCTCGAGTACAGCGGTGCGGTCACGGCCGTCGACGTGACTGGCAACGCGACGGTCCAGCTCAACGGCGAGGTGATGGACGTCGACCGCAGATCCGGCGCGGTGGACCCGAGACTCGCGAGCAGCGTCCATATCGAGAGCACCGACGGTCGCGATCCGGCCCGGTACGAGTTCGTCGCGACCGGTGACGTCGCGGTCGACGTGGACCGAACGGAACCGTGTCGAGGCAGGGGAATTCTCGCAGAGGAAGCGAGGGCTGGGACTGTCACAGGCAGCGTCGGAAACGGGGCCAAGGCGTACCACTTTTCACGAGGGATCGACACCCTCGACGTTGGGGGCCCGTCCCGAATATCAATCGGGAGCGATCGGTAACGCCCCCGAGGCGGGTCAACTGCGGCGCTTCCTCGTCGATACAAAGGGGCCAGACAGGCGAGACACTCACATGTCGTTGCACCGTCGATCGGGTTGCTGTCGTCCGATCACTCGCCGAGGGTTCTGGGCCTCGCGTCGATCCGCGGCGCAGAGCCGTCCCGCCCCGCTGGGCAACGACGGGGAAGCGCCATTTTGCGGTAGAAACGGCCGGTCACGCCGCCGGAGAACGATCGGTCGCGTTAGATTCATTAGTGTCGGCTTCCAAACGCGAGAACGAGGGTCCCGGTCGCGAGATAACAACCAGTTTGTGTGCCAGCAAATTCACGTTACCTTCCCGGGTCCCTCCTCTTATTCGACGAGATGAATCCGCGTCCCGACCGCGGGGAGTGTCGCAGCTTCGTCGGACGATGTCGTAGGAGAGAGACGACGTGGCGTGCAGCCGAAGACAGTCACGAAACGGCACCGACATCGGCTTCAGGAATCGAGCGACGCCCGGAGCAGACGGACGTTGACGAAGACCGACGTGTTCGCCGTGTTGAAAAACGAACGACGACGCGCACAGTTATTCAGTTCCACCACGACCGCGGCGGATCGACGGAGCCCTCCGGCGTCGCCGAACACATCGCCGCGCGCGAGAACGGCACGTCCGTACAGGGGCTCACCTCGCAGGAGCGGAAGCGCGTTCGGATCGCCCTCTATCAGTGTCACCTTCCGCGGATGGACGCGCTCGGCGTCGTCGACTTCGAGAAAGATCGCGGGACCGTCGCGCTTCGGGAGCAGGCGTCCCAGGCGCTGTCGTATTTGAACGCGGACGCCAAAGCCGGCCGTGGAGACGGAGCCTCGAACCGAATCGTGTTCGCCGCCGCTGTCGGGATCGCGACGCGCGCCGCGCCGTTCGCACTGGCACCGAGCGCGTCGACGCGAAGCGGCGAGTCGGCGCGAGCGTCTCGCGGCCGCGTGCCGGTGCTTTCGCCATTCGCACCCGAAAACGAACGCATCGGTTATCAGCGGACAAATTTCGACCGTAACGGTACGATACGCCGATCTGTCGGGATTATGTATCAATTATCAATAGTTTCCGAATGAATAATAGGCTGGAATCGAACTGGAAGGTAATGTCATTGAAGCAGGGTGAAAGCCAGACAACCCCAGCGCCGATCGACACCGAGGACGGTCGGACGGTGACGAAGACGGAGGTGTTCGACGTGCTGAAGAACGAGCGGCGGCGGGCGGTGATCCGGTTCCTGGACGACCGCGGGGGGTCGGCGACGCT
>Ga0102942_1000265_pt1 | contig 19173 bp, 16 predicted proteins | sample SalPon2_C_H2O_MG_FD_78171 | JGI IMG/M metagenome (GOLD analysis project Ga0102942, IMG submission 78171) | Salt pond water microbial communities from South San Francisco under conditions of wetland restoration - Salt Pond MetaG R2_C_H2O_MG | ecosystem: Environmental > Aquatic > Non-marine Saline... | reverse complement strand
GACGCCTGTCGGGAAGTCGCAGACCTCATCTACGACGTCGTCGAAGCGCCACACGACGACGACGTGGTCGAAACCGTCAGCGAGCGCGTCGACGAACTCACCGACGAGTTCACTCTCTACGACTGAGACGGACCACAGACCCCAGCACAGCTCCATTTTTTACGGCCCGACAAGCGAAGGTGGCCCACGGAAGCGGCCAACCGACCACTCCGTGGCGTAGGCGCCGACCGTTTCGCTGCGGCGGTTCTCGAATCGGAGGTCGAGGAGAGACAGCGGTCAATCAACGAACGGAGTGTTTGGAACACGCACGGGTATCGAGACGGCGGGGCGTGTGCTATCGTCGTGTCCATTGGCGGCGAGGGACCAAACTCGAAATCGCCTCCCGTCGGACGAACTGCGTGGCGTGAGCACCGCTGGGTGACTCCATACTGTCCGGCCGCTGTGAAATGCTAATGACTAACATAGTAGTCAGTGAACACGTCCGTACAGGCATGGAAGACGAAGTGACCCGAGTGGAGTCCGTCACCGAACTCCGAGGAGTGTCGGGACACGGCGCGGCCAGCACGCTGTTTCTCTCTCTGAGGGCGGCGTTCGCCGTCGTCGGGCAGTGGGGTGCGGCGACGCTCACCCTCATCGTCGCCTACGGCGTCGCCGCCAACGGGCTCTCGATGTACGCGTGGGACGAGGTTCGCGCCCGGGTCCGCGCCACGGCGGACGACGCAGAATCGGACCGGGAACTCACGGTCCACCGACTCTCGCCGGAGACGAAGGCCGACCTACTGGGTGGGTTGGTCATCGCCGTCGGCTTCGTCGCCGTCGTCACGGTCGTCACTGTCGGGTTCAGGTACGTCGGCCTCGGCGGGCGGACGGCCGTCGTCCTCGCCGGCAGTGCACTCGCCGTCGGAAACGTCGGCGCGCTCCTCCAGCAGTATCTGACGTAGCGGCCGCTAGCCGGGTAGCGGGCGCAAAAACCTTCGGAAGTGAATGAGCGACCGAAGGGACGAGGCGTTAGTCGCCGGAACTCTCTGCTTCCTGCCGGGCGTTGAGCTTGGCCTGCTCGCGGGCGCTCGGGTTGACAGATTCCTTGAACGGCACCTTCGCGACGGTCGCGAACACCGGTTCACCGGCTTCTTCAGCGTACTCGTCGGGGAGGTGAACCTGGAACTCCACGTCCAGATCTTCCTCGTAAATCTCGTCGTTCAGCGGCGTATCGGTGACTTCCTCGAGTTTCTCAGCCGGGACGTGGCCCATGGCGATGTTGGTTTCGAGGTCCGGGTTCCACCACGGCGAGGTGATGTAGCCACACTCTTCGCCCGTCTCGGGGTCGGAGATGAGCCAGAAGTCCGGCGCGTAGTCCCGAATGGGCTCGCCGGCCATCTTCAGGCCGATGAGCTTCCGCTCGAACGGGTACTCGCCGTTCTCTATTTGCTCTTGCTGTGTTTCGAGTGCCTCCTTGCCGATGTAGTCGGCTTCCTTGTCGTCGGGCACCTGATAGCCGAGGTTGACTTGGAACGGGGAGGTCTCGTGGTCTAAGTCCTGGCCCCAAGACATGATACCGGCGGCGATTCGGCGGTGGTGGCCCGGCGCAATCTGGCGGCCACCGTGGTCCTTGACAGACGCCATCACGGGGTCCCAGACGCGCTCGGCGTACTTCGAGGCCTCTTTGACGTAGACCTCGAAGCCCTCCTCGCCGGAGAAGCCGGTCTGGCTGATGAGCACGTCGACACCATCGATTTCGGCCTCCATGAGGCCGTAGTAAGGGATGTCCTTGACCTCCTCACCGACGACGTCGACCATCACGTCTAGCGCCTTCGGACCCTGAATCTGCATCGGCGCGACGTCGATTTCGTCGATTTCCACGTCGAACTCGTTGTCGACGTTGACACCCTGAAGCCACTGCATCAGGGTCGAGTCGGAGATAGAGAACCAGAACTCGTCTTCTTCGGGGCGCAGAAGCACCGGGTCGTTCAGGACGCCGCCGTCCTCGTTACAGAGGACGACGTACTTCCCGTCCATGGCGTCCATGCTCGTCACGTCTCGGGTGACGACGTAGTTCGTCAGCGCCTCCGCGTCTGGGCCTTTCACGCGAATCTGGCGCTCGACGGCAACATCCCAGAGCGTGACGTCGTTGGTCAGCGCATCGTACTCCTTCATCACGCCGCCGTCTTCCTCTTCGATGAGACCGCGGGGGTGATAGAGACGGTTGTAAACGGTAGCGCGCCACGCTCCCTCCTCGTTGAAGGACTTGTGGAAGAACGGTGACTTCCGGACGCGTGTCGAGACAAGCATCTCGATATCTGGGTCGCCCGTCTGACGCAGGTTCCGTGGGACCGTCCGGTCAGACTGGTCGATACTCGGGTGGTTTGGGTGTTCCTCGTTCCCGGACATGCCTGTGAATCATCCCTGTAGTTATTAATAAAAGATAGCGCTAATTACGACTCCCATTTTTAAACGGGGGTGAAACGTGCGGTCGGAAGCCGACGGACGTGCGGCCCGCCGGCTACGAGGTTGCCCGCAGATAGGTCACGATGTCGAACGCGTCGCGTCGGTCGCGGTTGGCGACTTCCCAACGGTCCCACTCCACGGTCGGAAAGGTCGTATCGCCCTCGTAGCTCGCGTCCAGTTCGGTCAGGACGAGTTCGTCCGCATCGGGGAGGAACTGTCGATAGACGGCACCGCCCCCGACAACGTAAGCGGTCTCGGCCCCGTGGTGGCGGACCGCCGCTCGGGCGGCGCTCGTCGAACTCACGGCCGCCACATCGTCTGGGAGCGTCGCGGGCCGACTGGTCAAGACGACGTTGTCCCGGCCCGGGAGCGGGCCACCGACGGCCGCAACGACCGACTCGAACGTCCGCCGGCCCATGATGACGGGGTGGCCGAGCGTGGTCTCCCGAAAGTGTGTCAGGTCTTCGGGGTGGTGCCACGGCATCTCGCCGTCGGCACCGATGACACCGTTGGCGGCGACGGCGGCTACGAGCGAGAGGCGCATGTGTAAGTTCGAGGTGCCGGTAAGTCTTAGTCTTTCGACCGCCCCGTCGCCGGGAGCCACGCGCTATCGCCGCGGAGTGAGTCGAGTGAACACGACGGCGTGACTCACTCCGAGGGCCATCTCCGGTCTGCTCGCAACCCGTGCGAACGATGCCAATCTGACGCTATCTCTCAGGTGTCGAGCCACGCGTCGGATTCGTCGGCGTCGAACGGCTGCTCGCGTCGGTACGCGAACGGGTCGGCACCACCGCTCGGCCCGCGTTCCAGCCGACAACGTACGCAGTAGACGACCTAAACGCTCTAGCCGACTTTCGACTTCTTGCAGGAGCGGGGGACGACAGGCGACGCCGTCCCGAGTCATATTGTGTCAGCAGAATAGTTATCATTCTAGTATTTTAGTGCAAATAGCATATTTTGTATGTATTTTCAGTCGGTTCGGTGTGCCGAGGCATCCGGTCGCGCCAGCGTCGGGAAAGTCGGCGTCCCCGTCCACTCGATGGCCACTGTTCGAGGGTGAGAAGAGCTGCCTTACCGCGATATCAGAGGCGGGATTCGCTCGGCTTATCATTATTCGTCGATTAACACCAGCATGAGCAAATTCCGCATCGCACCCGGGCCCGTCGCAGCCCACGCCTTCAGCCTCGGTCTGAAAGCCGGTGCGACACTCGGCCTCACCGTCATCGCGAGCCTGTATTGGTTCGGCCACATCAACCTCCTGTTGGTGGGCTACGCTCTCGTCGTTCTGTTTCCGGTCTACCTCGTGTTCGTCGCCGCCGGCCTCAGCGTCTGGCTGGGGTACAGCAAGGACAGCACGAGCCTCAGGCCGGTGTACCGACGACAGTAGCCGTTACTTTTCCTCGATGTCCGCGATGGTCGCCCCGACGAGGTTCCGCATCCCACGCCGGAGTCGGCCGCTCATCGCTGTCGACGAGAGCCCCATCTTCTCGGCTACCTCGTCGAGCGACGTCTCCCGCGGTTCACCGAAGTATCCCTCCTTATAGGCGGTGTTGAGCGCCGCTATCTGCTCGTCGGTTAGCCCGTACGACGTCTCGGTCCCGGCGTCGTCTTTGCCATAGATTTCGATGATTTCGAGCGAAATATCGTTGTCCACCGAAAACTCCCAGATAGTGTTGAGCGCCTTCCGATTGGGGAGCAACAGCCGCACGAGCCACCCGTTACCCTTCGTCTCTGTGTGCACGAGCAGGCCGTTGACCTCGGTGACGGCGGTGCTGATGAGGCGTGTCTCCGGCGTGTGTGCGATGTAGTAGATACCCGTATCATCAGTCCAGTCGACGAGTTCGTAGTCGTCCACCGTCGGGTCCTCGTCGAGCCGGGCTTCGAGTTCGGTCTGATCGTCGTACTCGATGAGAAACGGGAAGTTCGTCGCGCCGGGTGCGGTCGTTCCCTGTGTGATGACCTGAATATCGATGTCAGCGAGAGTCCGCAGCGTCGGCACCAGAGCAAGGCGTTCGTGGCTGATATGAATTGTCGCTGTGACAGACATGGGAGAGTTACGCCGTGGTATCGCCGCCGCCACGGTCGTATACACATCGTAGACCCCGCAGTAGATAGTGTTTATCCATCCGACGGGCCCCAGTATAGTGCCAACATGGAATTTATATAAATTTTCGAGAATACTATGTGAGTAGACGGGTTTCGACAGCACGGACGGTGACATCCGCTTCTGCGGACAACGGCTTGCTGTAGGTCGAGGCCGTTCGCAAGAATCTGCAGAGCCTGCCGTCTACCCTCGATTCGAACGATTTCAGTCTCGAAACTCTCACTCGGAGGGAGGTTCAGCAACCGTGCTGGCTCGATGGAAACGATGCGACGCCACGCGAGCGTGAATCAAATACGAGGCACGAGAGACCGACCTGTATGCGGTGGTACAGCGCACGTCGTGCTGAGTGGTCCGTGTGCGAAAGACGCCAGTTCACGGGCGATACAGCCCGGATACCCCGAGGCACGGCATCCCGAAAAGCCCGGGGAGGTGAGTCTCTGGTTCACGCACTGGCACGCCGGGCGAACAGGCTATATTCCTCGAAACCGACGTTCACAGACGGGACGCACAGGTGGCAGTAATGGACGAAGCGTGTGAGACCGTCGAAGCGGTTCGCGTCGAGAACGCGACCGAACGCCACGTCAGAGAGTGGGTGAAAGAGGTGTGAAAAAGCGCGCGCGAGTCTCGTCGCTGCCCCTCCCGGCGATTGGTGCAGTCGTCCTCCTGAGCGCGAATCTGCTGCCCCTCGTTGGCGTCTTCCGCTGGGAGTGGAGCCTCTGGTTCTTGTTGGTTCTCTACTGGGCCGAAGCGTTCAGCGTAGTCGTTTTGGCCGCCGCTAAAGCTCTGTTTGCCGAGCGTGGCCGGTCAGATGGAGCCGTTACACGAACTCAGAGAGAAGCGGGGTGGCTGGACAGTACTGGAGGGGTGGCCGCCGCTCTATCCGCGAAACGTTCCGTTTGCGCTGTCACTACTCGGTGGGTGGTCCGTGACAGTTCTCTCGCTGAGCGTCACCTATTGGCTATCGGTGGATTCCCCAGCCGTACTCACACGCACGCTCCTCTTTGGGCTCGGGACACTGGCGTTCGCGCAGGGCTTCGATTTCGTCACCGAGTACATCCGTCGCGGACAGTACGCTGACGTCTCCGCCCGAGAGATACTGCGAACCCCCGCACAGCTCACGGCCCTTTTGCTGCCGCTCGCGTTGTTTGCCACTGGCGGCGGTCGGACGGGTGGGCTGGTGATTCTCGTCGGCGTCGTTCTCGGGAAGTCGGCGGCGTCGCTGTACCGATTGTACGGCGAACACTCCGGGAGACCAGTGTGTGAACTCGGTGACTGGTTCGAGACCGACGCGAGTTTGAGCGAACCCCCGCCGGAAATCGACCTCCCTGACGAGGCCGTCCGGGCGCGAGTCACTGTCAGCGCCAAATCGGCGTTACTCGGGGGTCTCTGGGCAATCGCTTACGGCTTTGCAAACCGCCTAGGGCTCGGGATGCTCGCTGCCACAGGGTTTGCAGTCATCGCTCGCGACCCAGTCGGGATTGCTATCGGGCTCCTCGGGGTCGGTGCCATCGTCGCCGCACGGATACTCAGCTACTTCTTTCGGTACGGGACAATCGAATACCGGCGCCGCGGCGACCGTCTCGTTGCATACGGTACGCTGCTTGGGGCACCGCAGTGGTGTGTGCAACTGAACTCCGGTTCGAGCAGTCATCTTTGTTACGTAACCGTTTCACACGGGCGGCCCAATAGCTACCGCTACAACGGCCCGGGGCGACGTTTCGCTTCCGTTGCATTCTGCGCACGCGGGAGCGTCCGTCTCCGCACCGGCGTCGGTTTGTTGGTTGCTCCAGCGCTCGCTGGCCGGTCGGGCGTCGTCCAGAGCGTCGACACCGACCACAGTAGTGTTGGAGCCCGCAGCGTCAGCGCTACAGAGAGGTTGCTGAGTCGGTCTCGCAGACGGTACGAGTAACACCGTCGGGCACGAGCGAGTCGGGAAACGACCACACATTATATTTCAGGTGATTCCTTTTGTATCGGTAATCGATGTTCCTTCTGACTACCGAGAACAAGATTTCAGTGGTCGGTGACTCATTAGCCAACTGGTTCGATGTAGAGCCACTTGATTTGGAGGGGACGGAGATTACTGCGCTGTTGGTAGACGAGGATATCCCACGCCTTCGCTCAGCGCTGACAGCCGCTCGGCGGGGCTCTGGACAGGGAGCACAGAGATTCACGTGCCATCTGGCGACAGACGGTGAGAATCCGACTGTCGAAATCGAGCTATCTCCACTCTCGAATCCATCGCACCAAGAGGACATACTCGGAGCCGTTCGTAGCAAGACAGCGTATCGGGTTGGCGAAGAGGAAACGGCCGATGCGGAGTGGTTCGAGCACTTTTTCGACCTCATGGATCAGGCCGTGGTCGAGTTTGAGTACCGGGATGGTGAGCCGATTGTGCGAGCGGTAAACCCGGCGTTTGAAAAGAAGTTTGGCTACCACGCTGGCTACATAGTCGGTGAGTCACTGAACGAGTACATCGTGCCTGATAGTCGCAGCAGCGAGTCGGCGGCGCTCGATACCGAAATCGCCAACGGAAACGTGGTCAAAGGGGTGTGCACACGACAGACAGCCAGTGGGCCGAAAGATTTCTACTGCCGGTGTCTCCCTATCGGGGCAGACAACGGCGGCCAGTACGGGTTAGCAACCTACACCGATGTCACGCAAGACCAACAGTCGAGGCAGTACCTGCAGGTACTCCACCGTGTGTTACGGCACAATCTCCGGAACGAACTGACAGTTGTTCTCGGGATGGCCGAGGAGATAACCAACAGCGCAGAGTCGGCGACAGTCAGACAGGCGGCGACTCGGATTACGAACCGAGCGGAGAAGCTCGTCGGCGTCAGCACCAAAGCGCAGGTGGCACAGAACATCCTCGAACAACCACAGACAGATACTGTCGTCGATGTCGGACAAGCAGCGACGGAGGCCGTCGCCGACGCAGCGAAGCAGTGGCCCGGTGCGACGATAGAGACCGACATCGAAACCGCCCTGCCCGTGTCCACCGGGTTCGAAATTCGGGACGCGTTGGACAATCTCCTCGATAATGCAGTTACGCACAACGGCGGCGACCCGGTGGTAAACGTTAGCGTGCGAAAATATACGCCAATTCACGTTACGACCCGCTCGTTCGGTCAGGAAGCGGTCATCACGATCGAAGATAACGGGCCCGGTATCCCGGAAAACGAGCGTGCAGTCGTGTTCGACGAGGAAGATATGAGTCAGCTGAAACACGGAAGCGGGTTGGGACTCTGGGTCGTGCGGTGGATTGTCGAATCAGCGAATGGCAGTGTCGACTACGACCGGGGCGATGGCTGGACGACAATCGAACTCCGACTGCCGATTACAGCCGGTCGGAAGATTGACCGAATCAAGCTAAATAGCTGAGTCAGTCGATTTTGGTCGTGAGCGACTCGGGGGCCCGTCTCAACAGGCAGCGTCGGTGTACTAGGATGTCATAACGAACTTCCTGTTTTCATGACAGTGAGACAGACACATGCTAATACGTAGTCAAATTGCCACGTACGCATCACTAGCATAATTTGTTTTGAGTGGCAAACCACGTCGATAGCTCGTGATGCGCCAAAATCTCGTGACGGGTTGTCGAAGTTTTGTCAGTATGCCGACTGCTGCCGGTATCATCGCTGTCCGGTGCTAATCATCATGACAAATGTGCCCAGTAGCACCGGTGATATGTGGTTGCGCAGATGCCGCCAAACGCATACAAGGGAGTCCAATTTAGAGGAACTCGCTATGTCACAGTTCGATTCGCGGTCGCATTCAACTGTCGGTTGGCGTACAGACATGTTTGGTCCGGAGGAGAACGTCTAATGGCAGTCACAGGAACCAAAGGGGTGGTCCTGTTAGTCGGGCGAATCCTCTTCGGTGGCGTCATCGCGCTCACCGGGTTCAACCACTTCCTACAGACCGAAGAGATGACTGGCTACGCAGAGTATAAGGGTCTGCCAGCACCGAAGGCGGGTGTCCTCCTCTCCGGCCTGCTGCTCGTTCTGGGCGGTGTCGGCATCGTCCTCGGTGTGCTACCTGTACCCCTCGCAGCCCTCATCGCCGGCTTCCTCGTCGTCTCTGCGCTCATCTTCCACGATTTCTGGGCGGCCCCAGAGGAGGACCAGCAAACTGAGATGACGCAGTTCCTGAAAAACATCGCGTTAGCTGGCGGGGCACTCGTCGTCGCCGCCATTGGGCCGCAGAGTTGGGCATACAGCATCGGCTTGGGTCTGTTCTAACTCAAGAGGAGAGGGGTCCGAGACGTTCATACCTAAACGTTCTCCTTCGGGTGCTACTGAGGGCGCTGGCCGAACCGCCGTGGCGGGTTCCCGTCACCGGTCGCAACGGTCGCTTATGACTCTCTGGAGTCCGGGCGAACGAACGGGGGAGTTCGAAACGGGCACACACCACGGCTTCCGAAGCTATTGCCCGATATCGACGTGGGCCGGGTCGGGGTCCATCTTGAACACGACGCTTGGCTCCCAGAGGAGTCGGTGTTCCTTGTACGTCCCTTTACCCATACCGCCGTGTTCTTGATTGGACTCAGTCACCTCGAGGAACGCGAGTTCACTGAGGAGGCCCCGAATGGTGTCCGTCGTGAGCGTATCCGTCCCCTCAGCCTCACACACTTTCGTGTAGATATCGTAGATGACCGTCGTCCGGAACCAGACGTTTCCAGCCTCGGTTTCCTTGGTGAGGTTCGCCAAGGCGTACAGGACGTACTTGCTGTGAGGCGGGAGACCGGCAATCAGTTCTTTCAGGCGTTCGACTTCGGCCTGTTCCTGAGCGAGTTCGAGGTGCGTTTCTGTAACCTCACCGATATTGTTGTTCTTCGCATAATCGCCGGCGTGGCGGAGAAGGCGAATCGCCTTTCTGGCGTCACCGTGTCGCTGGGCGGCAAGCGCTGCAGTCTTCGGGATGACGCCGGGGTTGAGGACATCGTCGTGGAAGGCGTCTTTACGGTTCTCCAAGATTTCACGGAGTTGTTCGCCGTCGTAGGGGTCGAAAATCGATTCGTTGTGTCCGAGGCTGCTCTTGACGCGCTCGGTCATCTGTTCGCGGAAGTTCACCTTGTTCGAAATCGAGATGATTCCGATAGGGACGTCTACCTTCCCGGCTTCACGAGCGCGCGAGAGGAGCATCAACACGTTGTCGTCGCCGAGTCGGTCGACCTCGTCCAACGTGATGAGTGCACCGTCGTACTCCGCGTCGAGGATATTCCACAGGCGGTTGTAGTACTCGTTAGTCGAGATACCGCGGGTCGGGACCGTCACGCCGGAAGCCGACGTATTGATCGATTCGGCGATAGTCTGGATAGTGTCGGCCTCACCTTTCGACTGGGCACAGTCCACTGTAACTGTCGCCAAATTGTGCCCGCGCCGATCGGCTTCCTTCCGGGCCCGTTCCATGACGTGATTTGCGACGAGTGATTTACCGGAGCCAGTCTTCCCGTAGAGGATTACTGAGTTGGGCGGCGCTCCGGTAACCACCGGCCCAACCTCGTTCGCGAGCTCCGTGATGTGTTTATCACGGCCGACGATACGGTTTTGGTCAGGGACGTGGTCGATGTTGAGGAGCTCGCGGTTCGCAAAGATGTCGTCCCCACCGGATTCGTCGACGGTCTGGAAGAGTTCATCCGGTTCCTCCAAGTCACTGCTCTCACTGCCGTCCATAGAGCATGTATCACCCAACCGAAGCAAAAATCTTTGGACTAGACTCCGAGTTAGAGAGGGTCTCTATTGGGTGTCAAAGAACGATTGAACAGTCCCTCGCATAACTTTGAATCTAGTATAGACCCACCTATTTCCGAGTTAGAGGGCGTGACAGCGTAGCAAACGGTGTTTGCGAACTGGATACCACGTCGGTACGCCGGCGGATTCGTGTGGAAGAGCCATCGGTCGGGTGACACCGGATTCCGAGTTAGCGTGAGCAGCAGTCACACCGAGACGAGGGTGAGAAATCAGTCCAACCGACTTTCCGTCGCGCGAAGAGAAATCAAGGAAGCGCGTCTCTCCGGTACGGATTCCGCGGGGAAGGCTCGCAGAACACACCTGATTCCGAGTTAGTTCCGGACCACGGTGTGTCGGTTCTGTCGCGCGATATCGGTGGGACACACCTGATTCCGAGTTAGTTGGGAGTCCGGTGTACGAACGACCGAGCGGAACCGACGACTATCTGTCAGAGTTAGAGTGTGTATGTGGACACACACACACCTGATTCCGAGTTAGGTACGGCTCAACTGCGTGGGCCGGGCAGTGAGAGTGGAGATGTAACTCGGAATTAGGTGTGTTTTCACTAGTTACTAGACTAGTACACTAGCTACAATAGCATAGAGAACCACACCCCCAAACCTAGAACGAGACAGCAAACAGCTCCCACCGCCTCTGTAACAACTGCTCCCCGTGCTTGCATCACCTCCCTATGTCCACCTCTTCTGTGGGGGAGACGTGTTCGACGTCACTAACTCGGAATCAGGTGTGTGTGTGTCCGGCCGTGTCCGTGCCATCACTCGACACTGCATCCCATGCAACGCTGGAAACGAGCGCTGGCCGCCACAGGGGGTACGACTACAGCAGCCGTCTTGCCGGACAACCCATCAAACTCACACTATATCTGCGATTCTATCGAGTGGCCGACGACGTGTCGACAATCGACGCACAGGCGAAGTGGAACGGCAAACGCGGAGTACGCCTACGTTCGTCGGCACCCCGAGAGTATATTTGAATGCTAAACATCTCTACTATTCTTTCACCGCCTGTCCCGAGGCGAGGACTGGCACCGGACGGTCGCTGACAGACCAGCCTAGACCCGGTCGAACCCCGACTGGCCAGTGCAGTATATTCTCATTCCGAGAAATACTATCTGCAGACTACCCGGCTTAGCGCACCGTCTCATCACCGAATGCCGGGAATTCTGCCGGCTGTGACATCTGAGCGAAACACAGTAAAATTGTTTCAAACAGGCGCAGTACATGTTTTCACATACTGAGAAAGCACTATCGGCTCTCAGTCCACCCGGGTGGACATATTGATGTTGACTTGTATCACGTTCGCTGCAGTCATCACTTGTTCCCCAATCTTCGCTCTGTCCGCTTCCGTATCGAAGAACCGTGTGGGGCCGGCCACACTTATCGAACCGATAGCCGTGTTGCTCTCGGTTTGGATGGGGGCTGCAACCGCACAGTACCCCACGATTTCCTCCTCGTCGTTGACAGCGTACCCTCGCTCGCGAATCCGATCTAGTTCCTCGAAGAGTACCGGTTCTTCGGTGATGGTGTTGTCAGTGTACGGCTCCAACCCGTGTCGATGTACGCGAGTCCGTGCTTCCTCCTCGGAGAGTGTCGCCAGAATTGTCTTCCCCGAAGCACTGATGTGAAGCGGTTCCCGCCGCTGCAGTTTCAACGACTGGTAGTCGTACTCCTCAGCGTGTTCCCCTCGTGCCTCGTAGATATTGATGCCCATCCCCCTCTCCTCGGTGAACAGGTGGACGTAGTGGCCGGTCTCGTCGGCCAGTTTGTCGGCCTCAGAACGCCCGCATCGGTAGAGGTCGCTGCTGTTACGGACGTACTCGCCGAGGTGGAGAAACCGGTAAGAAAGGCGGTACTGGCCCCCGCGTTTGACCAGAAAACCGGTTTCGTGGAGCGTGGCGAGGTGGGAGTGGGCCGAACTAACTGAGACGTCGAGGCGTTCGGCGACCGTCGAAACACCGGCACCGTCTAACTCCGAGAGTACTTGGATAATCTCACTCGCCCGTTCGACCGTTTGTAAGGTTCGCCAAGACGAATCCTCTGTTTTCTCCATACGTGAAAAGATGGCACAGCGATTATAACTGTTGTGGCACTGACCGCACACTCGCCGCTGGAGTTCGCTCCGTCGGTTCGCCGGCTCACTCTCGGTCTAAGGTTAGTTCGTTCCAGGAACTGTCCGACCGAACGCTCACAGAGCGGTTCCCTTTGGCTACTGGCTGTCCCTCCCTGAGTACGAGTTGCCGGGGTCGTTGGGTGCGAAGTGCGGTGAAGGGGTCGGGACTGTCGAACACGATGAGAGAGCCTTCGTCGCCCTCGCCCAGCCCGTACTTCTCCGCACCGAAGACGTCTGCGTTCCCGTAGGTGAGCATGTCCCAGACGTCGTCGACGTCTCGCCTGAGGTTCATGTGGGCGAAGTGGACGAGCATGTGGGCAGCCGTCAACGGGTCGCCGTCGCCGTACTGGTAAGTCGAATCCAACAGGCTGTCCTGACCGAGACCGACAGTGACCCCGGCTTCACGGAGCTCCTCCACTCGCGTGACGCCGCGTCGTTTCGGGTAGTCGTCGTATCGACCTTGGACGATGGCGTTCGCCAACGGGTTCGTGACCACCGAGACGTCACTCTGTGCGAGTTCGTAGATGAGTTTGCTTGCGTAGGCGTTCGGATACGAGTGCAGGGCCGTCGCGTGGCTCGCGGTCGCCCGCGAACCGATGTCGCGCCGGCTGGTTTCGTCGACGAGCACCTCGGTGAACCGACACTGCGGGTCGTCGGTTTCGTCGATATGGAAATCCATTCGTGTGTCGTGTTCGTCGGCTATAGCGACGAGTTTTCGCACGTGTTCGACACCGCGCTCTCGCGTCCGCTCTTTGTGTGGCAGTCCACCGACGACGTCGACGCCCATTTCCAGCGCCTGTTCGACTTGGTCTAAGGTGTCCGGGTCGTCGACAACGGAGTCGATGGGAAACGCGATGATATCGACGTCGATGGGGTCGAACTCCTCGCGGAGTTCCAGCAGCGCTTCAATCGCCTCCCAGTGCGAGGCCGTCACGTCCGCGTGCGTTCTGACTCGGGTGACGCCGTTGCTGAGAAACCACTCCAGATTCTTTCTGGCTCGCCGCTTGACGCCGTCTTTCGTCAACTCCTCGCGAACCTCGGCCCAGACGTCCCACCCTTCCTCGACCGTGCCGGAGTCGTTGATACGGGCTTTCTCGACTGTCATCGCCGTGTCGAGGTGCGTGTGTGGCTCGGAGAACGTCGGCGTTACCAGCGACCCCTCAGCGTCGAACTGTGCGTCTCGCTCGAATTGGGTCGCCTCCGCATCGCCGGCGGAACGCACGTTGCTGATTTCGCCGTCAGTTATCTCTACATCGATATGCTTCCCTGACCTGTCGGTGGCGTTCCGAATGAGGTAGTCTGTCACGACTTCGTATGGAAGTCGTCGGTAGAAATTTATTGCGGTAGTTGGCGATATTTTGTGTAAAATCCGAGAACGGTAGACGATTAATCTATTCTATCCGTACTACTGTTCGTTTGTCGTATCCTTTGATGGGTGGCACAAATCTGTAGCAGAATTGTTTTCTTATCTCTCTAGAAGCTATCTACATGTATAAGGAATTGGCCATAGTAGCTAAGAAAAATAAGATATACTCTGATTAGATGAAAAAGATAAAATAGCCTCCTCTTTGTATCCATACTCGTATGACGGAAAAGTCATCTGGTGGACGAGTAGTCTCGCGTAGAGGGGTATTGAGAATCACTGGTGCGGCGACTGCAGTTGGCCTGGCCGGATGTCAGGGTGGCAGCGGTAGTACTGGCGGAAACACCTTCACCATCGGCGCTCTCCACCCACTCTCAGGTGACGCAGCCGAGATGGGCACTCGATTTCAGGACGTCGTTGGAGCAGGCGTGCAAGCGGTAAACGAAGGGGCTGACCTCCCTCCGTTGGCCGGCGCAGAAGGCGAGGGGATACAGGGACAGGACGGTGCAACAGTCGAAGTGCTCTGGCGTGACCATCAGGGGGCCTCAGACGTGGCCCGCAGTGAGGCCGAGAGTCTGGTACTGGACGAGGGTGTCGACATGCTCACGGGCTGTTTCTACAGCGGTTCGACGCAAGCTGTCAGCCAAGTCGCGGAACGAGAAGGCGTCCCACACGTCTGTGGAACTGCCATCGGGGAGGGGCTTACCGAGCGCGGGTTGGACTGGTTCTGGCAGGTGCCGCCCCACACCGGCGTCAAAGGCGAGTCAATGTTCAACTTCGCCAGTGACATGAACTCCGAATACGACGCCGGTTTGGAGCGGGTCGCGATAATCCATCAGGACGGCACCTTCGGTACGGAGGTCGCCAACTCGATGGTCGGCGTCATAGAGAACAACGACGAGTTTGAACAGGCCCCAGAGACGATTTCGTACAACGCGTCGTCGGTGACCTCGCTCTCACCGCAGCTACAGACGATACGAGACGCCGACGCCGATATCATCGTCCACGCAGCCAACGTGCGGGACGCACTGATTATGTTGGAGGACATGCAGACGGAAGATTACTATCCCGAGATGATGCTGACGCCGGGGTCGGCCTATCTCGACCCGTCAGTGTTAGAAGAGAGCGTCTCGGAGCACGTCTTCTCGGGGTCGGACTTCTCCAACGACATGTACAGTATCCATCCGCCGATGGGCGAGTACAACAGCTACGCCGAGGAGAACTCGGGAACGCCCTTCGACGGCAGCAATATCTACGCGTGGGGGGAGTTCTTCACCGCCGTTGCGGCGGCTAACCAAGCCGACAGCCTCGACCCGGCCGACCTCCAGAGCAGCCTGAACTCGATGCGTCTCGACCCGTACGAGGCCGGACTCCCGTATCCGGTCGAGTTCGACGACAACGGCTACAACACGGAGGCGTTCAGTTTCGTCGTCCAAGCCGACGACGGCGAACTCGAGACCGTCTGGCCCTTCGACCAAGCACAGGACGACGCAATGACGTACCCCGTTCCCGATTGGTCCGAGCGCTGAGTACATGATACCACTCGTACTAGGAGCCGCGGCCGACGGGTTGATGATCGGTCTCGCGTACGGACTCGTCGCTGCAGGTCTAGGGCTGATATGGGGAGTTATGGACATCGTCAACTTTGCGCATGGTGAACACATGCTCATCGCGATGTACGTCACGCTGTTGACAACGGCGGAGCTAAGCGTCAGCCCCCTGTTGCTCTTGCCGGTCAACGCCGTCCTCATGTTCGCCGTGGGATACGCCACCTACGTCGTCATAATCAAACGGACGATGGACGGCCCGGTTCTGGGGCAGGTCCTCTGTACCTTCGGGCTCCTGTTGGCAATCCGATACGGTATCATCTATCTCGTCGGCCCATCGACGAGAACGGTGAGTGACTTCGCCTTCGATGGCAGCACGAACGCGTACGGAATCTCGATTTCGTACCCTGCAGTGCTAACGGCGATTGTGAGCGTCGTGACCATAGTCCTGCTCTATCTCCTGTTAGAGCAGACGTCGATAGGCAAGGCGATACGTGCAACGGCACAGGACAAGCAGGCCGCACAGGTACTCGGCATCGAAACTGACCGCATCTATGCGGTCTCGTGGGGTATTGGCCTCGCAGCTACCGGCGTCGCCGGGACGATGATTGCGACCTACTTTCCCATCCAGCCCAACTCGACGCCCGGCGTGTGGACGATTGCGTCGTTCGCCGCCGTCGCGCTGGGCGGACTGGGTAGTATCGTCGGCGCGGTGGTTGGCGGAATCGTCATCGGTCTCGTACAGAATCTCGGTGCAACCTTGCTCGACCCCTCGTATCAGCAACTGTACGTGTATATCGTCCTCATCGCTGCGTTGCTGTACCAGCGTGAGGGCATTCTCAACTGGGTGAGCGACCGATGAACATCCCACAGACTGCAGCGGAGTTCAAGGACCTCGTCGACCTGCAGTCGATTCCGCTGGTGTATCTGATTCCGGCCATCTTCATCTCGGCCCTCGCGTTGCCGTATTTCGCCACTAGCTACTTTTTCATCAACACCGCGATATACGTCTTACTCTTCGTCGGTCTGGGGCAATCTTGGAACATCATCGGCGGGTACGCCGGCCAAATCTCGCTCGGTCACGCGGTGATGTTCGCGACTGGCGCGTACACGACGGCCACGCTGTTCATCTACTACGGCATAACGCCGTATCTCGGACTGATTGTCGCCGGTCTCCTCGCTGCTGCCGTCGGCCTGACGCTCGGTGCGCTCACGTTCCGACTCCGGTACCACTACTTCTCGATTGCCACGCTGGCCGCGACGCTCGGGATATACGTCATCTTCCTTCAGTGGGATTGGATTGGCGGTGCCGTCGGGCTGGAGTACCCGATTGCGCAAATCGGGGACTCGCTCTCGCTCATGTTCGATAGCCGGGAGATGTACTTCTACGTGATGTGGGCGTTCGCCTTGGGAACGACCGTGCTCGTCTATCGGCTCCACACTTCGAAGCTCGGCATCTACCTGAAGGCTATCGATATCGACCAGGAGCTCGCCGAGAACGCCGGAATCAGTGCGTTCTGGTACAAGATGTACGCGATGGGGCTCAGCTCGTTCATCGCCGGTATCGGTGGCGGACTGTTCGCCCAGTACGTGTTGTACGTCGAGCCACGGATACTGCTAGAGCTAATCCGGAACGTCGAATTCGTGTTGATACCGGTGGTTGGTGGCCTCGGGACCGTCCTCGGGCCCGTCGTGGGGGCAGCCATCTACATCTTCACGCGGGAGTACACCCGCACGCTTCTCGGTGGGACCCAGACCGGTCTCAGTTGGGTCATCTTCGGGACGATATTACTGCTCATATCCATGTACAGACCGAGCGGCCTCATACGGCGACGGCCCGTTATTGGAGGGCGCAAACAAAACACGCAAAGTTCGGCTGCACCCGCAAGGAGTGAGGCGGATGACGACTGAAACCGAAACCCAACGGACGGAGTCCGACCCGGTGCTGAAAATCGACGGACTCCGCAAGGAGTTTCCCGGCGTCGTTGCCATCGACGGGGTTTCACTCGAAGTTCGCGATGGCGAAATCGTGGGCATTATCGGACCGAACGGCGCGGGGAAATCGACGCTGTTCAACTGTGTCATGGGCGTCCACGAACCGACGGACGGACGGGTACGGCTCGGCGAGACGGATATCACTGGTGAGTTCACGTCCAAAATCGTCCGCAAGGGTGTTTCCCGCGCATTCCAACGGGCCCGTGTGTTCCCCGAACTATCGGTCCGGGAGAACATGGTCGCAAACCGGGACCACGAGGACGAGAACCTCCTGTCGACGCTGTTCAGCAGTGCCGAGACGACCGAACGGATGAACGACCTCGTGAGACAAGTCGGACTCTGGGAGCTTCGGGACCGGAAGGCCGGCGAGCTCTCGACCGGACAGAAGAAACTGCTCACCATCGCTGCGGCGCTCATGCAGGACCCCAAGATAGTTATGCTAGACGAACCGACCGCCGGTGTCAATCCGAACTTGGTTGACGACATCATCAGCACCATCGTCGAACTGAACGAGGCCGGGGCGACCTTCTGTATCATCGAACACGACATGGACGTTATCCACACGCTGAGTGACTACGTCTACGTGCTCAACAACGGAACGAACCTTACTGAGGGGCCGCCGTTGGTCGCGCTCGATGACCCGGACGTGTTAGAGGCATACTTCGGAGAGTAAAATCGATGACGCTACTATCAGTCGAAGACGTGCACGCGGGGTACGAAGGATTTCTCGTCCTCAAAGGCATATCGCTCACCGTCGACGAAGGCGAAATCGTCTGCGTTATCGGCCCCAACGGTGCGGGGAAGTCGACGCTGTTCAAGACGATATACGGACTCCTATCCCCGAATCAGGGGACAATTAGCTACGCCAGTGAGGACATAACCGAGCGAAGTCAAAAAGACCTACTCAGGTCGGGAATCTCTTACGTCCTCCAGCGTAACGCTGCGTTTCCGGACATGAGTGTCAGGGATAACCTCGAACTGGGCGCGTACGTCGCCGACCGCGACCACGACACCGGCGCCGCCATCGAGGAGGTGTTCGACATTTTCCCGGCACTCCGTGAGTACGCGGACACCCCGGCGGGGAACCTCAGCGGCGGCCAACAACAGATGGTCGAACTCGGTCGGGGGCTGATGCTCGACCCCGACCTCCTCATGCTCGACGAGCCGACGGCCGGTCTCGCACCGAAGGCCATCGACATGATATTCGAGAAGGTCGAGGAGATAAACGACCGCGGTGTCACGGTCTTGATGATAGAACAGAACGTCAAAACCGGTGTCGCCCACTCGGACCACGTGTTCGTTCTCGAAAACGGACAGACGCGGTTCGACGGCGACGCAGCGACCATACTCGACCGACCGGAGATTCGTGAGGCGTACCTCAAAGTCGACAGGGAGCACTAACCGAAGCGGACCCGAACGCTACCCCCCGCGAAACTGTATCGAAAACTGATTTTTCGATACAGTATAGCGGCATGTGATATACCAGTCCCGACGTAGCTGCAAAAGCAGCCCTCGCTGGAACTACAGAGTCCGGCGCGGGTGAGCCTCGGTTGGGCGTACGTGCTTGCGGCCGGTCGAATATTCGCACTGTCCCTGTCGCAGCACCACTGCTGTATCGGACTCCGCCTTGCCCTCCCCTCGTAGCGCACCGCCGCCTCCTCGCCGCAGATAGGTCGTGGCCGCATCACGCAACCTTTCTCTGACCGATAGAACGCCTCGAAGAGTTGGTTTGTGGCTGCTGTGGAACGTTGCCGCGATGTGGGCTGCAGCACCGCGGCTGTGGCCTCCCATTCGGAGGGTAGCCAGCACCACCGCTGACCGATATCTGATAACCACACCTTGTGTTAGAACCGT
>Ga0102942_1000264_pt1 | contig 19256 bp, 16 predicted proteins | sample SalPon2_C_H2O_MG_FD_78171 | JGI IMG/M metagenome (GOLD analysis project Ga0102942, IMG submission 78171) | Salt pond water microbial communities from South San Francisco under conditions of wetland restoration - Salt Pond MetaG R2_C_H2O_MG | ecosystem: Environmental > Aquatic > Non-marine Saline... | reverse complement strand
TCGCTTCTCGTTCCACAAAGCCTAATTCGATTTGGTCGATATTACCGCTGAGGCGTGCATTTTCGGCCATAGATCACCCTAAAATGCCACGCCTCACGCTTCAATCCTTATCTGAACACTACCTAGATCACTTCCCGTCAACGACTGCGTACATTATTTGTATCCGAGGTCAGCAAGCTGCTGTTTGATATCTGGTGACACATCCTCCGATTTTTCGTCGATCGTGATCCGATTTTCGGTGACAAAATCGACGTGATCTTCAGCGACGAGATCGAGTTTCTCAACGATATCGGGACGTTCATCACTGATATCGTGCTGTTCATGAGGGTCCACGTTCCGATCGAAAAGCACCCTCGCGTCCGTTTTCCAGTTCCTAATATAGGTGAACGCTTCGTTTCTGACGCTAACTAATCGTCTGTTTCCGGCTGCTGGCGTCTCACTGACGACGGGGGCTGACGAGACTGCAGCTGCCGGGTCGTGGATCGCTGCCGAGTGATCGGCCCCGAGGTATTCATCTGGAACTGACGCGCCAACCAAATTCAGTAACGTCGGTGCCAAATCGAGCAGTTGGACGGGTTCGTCGACGGTTACTGCTGGGACTTCCGGGCCATTGACGATCAGTGGAACGTCGATAAGTTCGCTGTGAAGCTGATCACTGTGCTTCGTTCTACCGTGTTCGAGGAACTCCTCTCCATGATCGCTGGTGAATATCAAATAGCTGTCGTCACTGAGGCCCCGCTCATCCAGTTCGCCGTACAGACGACCGACTGCCGTGTCTACCTGTCGAACCGTTCCATCGTACAGCCGCTTGAGAACATCCATATGTGGGCGTGCCGCCTCGTCGCTGGTATTGAGTGCTCGGTTAGCATTCAACCGAGTCAGACGAGACTCGTTCTCGTAACCGAGTGCTGTGAGGTGATCCGGATCGGGATCATACCACGAGTGAGGATCCATCAAGTGAAGCCACATGAAAAACGGCTGCTCACTGGTCCGGGAATCGAGCCACTCGATCGCTTCGTCGACGACGGTTGCAGCCGACGGGCACACCGGATTCGAGAACGCGTTTGGTGTTTCACCACGGAAAAAGGAAACGTAGTTCCGGAGCATTTTATACGGCTGCAGAACCGGGTTGTAGATCTCTTCATAGGCCCGCCGAGCCATTTCGTACGCTCGATCGTGTGATTTGAATCGGTTTCGGAGATACCGTTTTATTTGCAGTCCTTCAGTGGATGTCTCGGACGTTTGGCCAGTAGATGGGCTGGGGTAACTGATAAGCCAATCGACAAATGCATCGAAACCCTGATTATAATCGAACGCACATCCAACGTTCGGATTCGCCGCATTGAGACCGATGGTCTCGTAACCCGCGTCGCCGAACGCCTCCGAGAGGAGCGTCGCTTTTTCAGGGAAATGCTTTTGTTCATACATGTTGAAGTAGATTGATCCGAGAATTGACGGGAAAGAAGCAGATGTGAAAGGACCGTTCGCAAAGCATTCGTTGAATTGGATTCCATCAGCTGCTATCTCGTCGATTTGGGGGGTTGTCGGTTGCTCGTATCCGTAGCAGCTGACGTTCCGTGCACGCAAACAATCAACCGTAATAAGAACTATATTATTCACAAAGTTGAGTTTGCGAGTAGACGTTTTAAAATGTACGGTGTTCAAACCGGTAGTGTTCAGATAAGCTGATTCCATACGAAACTGAGCGAGCTGATCCAGTCGTCGGCAGTCTCTGCTGAGGCGTTGCTGAAACAGTTCGAGAAACAGATAGTTCACCGCTTTATTTCTCTGAAGACACGTTCGATGGCATTCCGATTTCCATGTTTTTCATATCTGAAATCGTAGCCTGCTCGGTGACACGCAGCTTGCAACGAGTGTGAACCGTCAACGAGAAATATCGCCTCAGCAACGTCGTGTTTCTAATCAATCTCAGCGAGAAGCGTTTGAGCAATAACAGTGTTTGTGGTTGGTTCAAGGCTCGTATGCAGTAATTCGTTCGTCTGTGGATCGACCGCGGCGTACAGCCAATACTGCTCATCATTGAGTTGGATCACTGTCTCATCAACTGCAACGTGATCCGGATTCTTGCCAGACTCCGGCTGTAGATCGGCCTTATGTATCCAATTATGAATGGTGGATCGTGCGCGTTGGACACCGAATATCTCAAGAACACGAACAGTATTCGAAAGCGAAAGACCGCACAGATGCAGTTGAATACTGAGTTTCATCAAAAACTGCGGTGTCGCTTCTCGTTCCACAAAACCTAACTCGATTTGATCGATACTACCGCTGAGGCGTCCGAATTCTGTCATAGGCACTCAGAAAGCGTGACGCCTCACTTTTCAATCCTTATCTGAACACCATCTTCAAACCACCGTGTTTATTTAAGCGAATTCCATCAGACTGCTAACGATTGCGGCCATGTTTCTGCGGTTGCTGGGTCTCCGTGGTTGAAACTATTGTTAAACAAAAATATCTGACGTTATATTTCTCTAAAGGGCTCTGTAGTTTCGGTATACAGCGGTTGATTTCATGGATATCGGACGCTCCGCCGAAGGTTGTAGACGGCAGCTTTCAGCAGCATTTCTCGGAACTCTAACCACCAGATTCGCGCACGCACGGCGGAACCGAGCGTGCGCTTGATTAACGAGAAGACGGTTTCTGACATTGATCGCTGGTGATACCGATCACCGTCCATGCGGGCGTTGTGAGCGTGATCGAGTGGATGCATGATTCTGTGTTTGATCAGCGGTCTCACACCCTTTTCACGGTGTTTGTCGCGTAATTCCATCCAGTCATAGCCTTTGTCGGCGACGGGCGACCTCGCCAGCCTCGCCACCGACAGCATTTTTAGCTAACTGAACCGCTTTGTTCGTGAAGCGGGAAATTTGCGACATAGAGCATCGCCGATTTCCCGCTTCATACTCCTAGTTCTGCTGGTCGAAGCCGACGCATTACAGCGATTCACCAGAGCCTTTGAAACTGAACACGACCACGCGATGAATACAAACGCTATTATGTCCGTCTTGAAAAGGAACGAAAGCCATAATGAGTATTAGCCGCTCCGGGATCGGCTGGCTTATTGCTAAATTACTAGCACTCGGCTCATCGTGGATCGCGTCGATGTATTTTGCGCGAGCACTGATGGATCCCGCTGCGACGCTCGGGCAATTCTATGTATTTGAAACGATTGTAACGCTCTCGACGTTCGTGTCTAATGCTGGCGTTAATCAGGCTATGACTAAGCGTATCAGTGAACACGAAAAATCGGAAGAGTATCTTGTTGCTGGTGCAGTACTCTCTGGGGGGATTCTGGTTGCGGTTACCATTCTTGTCGCCCTTGCCACGCCTCTTGTGGTCGATCAGGTTGGAGGGTTGGGAGTACTTTTCGTTATTGGTACTCTATGGGCACACCAGATTCAAAAAACAGCAAACAGTGTGCTGCAGGGTTACTCGCAGGTCGGACGGACCGGTGGTATTGCTCTGTTTGATACTGCTTCGCAGGCCGGAGTTCAAGCGGCGTTGGTTTTCTTCGGTTTCGGCTTCGTAGGACTGATGGGTGGTGCGTTTGCCGGTGCGGGCCTTGCAGCGGTTGCGGCATTAGTAATCCTCCTTGTCGGCATTCCCGTTCCCACGCTCAGCCGCGCTCGGAAGATGCTTTCTGTTCAGTACATGCGTGATCTCCTCTCGTACTCAAAGTACGTGTTTCTTACCGGGTTTGCCGGTCGGTTCTACGATAACGTCGATATTATCATCATTACGATTTTTCTCGGTTCGACGGCGACTGGTGTCTACGGTATTGGGTTCCGCTTTTCGCTGCTCTTGGTTATCGTTTCGGGGGCCATCGGGAAATCAAGTCTCCCCGAGATCAGCTACCACTCTGCCGAAGGTAACACCGATCGAATTAATGTGATCTTAACCGATGCAATGGTGTTTGCGACGGTGTTAGCTATCCCTGCGACTGTTGGGATGTTCATTATTGCTGAGCCACTCATCACAACCCTCTATACGCCCGAGTTTCGGGACGCCGCACTGATTGCAGCGATTGCGGTCGGTATCCAGATTCCTGATGGGCTTCGATCGGTACTCACTACCGGCATAAACGCAGTCGACCGACCCGATTTCACCTTCCGAAGTGGAATCATACTCATCATCGTCAACGGCGTACTGGACCTGATTCTCGTCCCTACGATCGGGGTTGTTGGGGCAGTTATCGCTAGCCTTGCCGCGGTCAGCCTTGCGACGTTGTATCTAGGTTACAAACTGTTCAGAGAGCTAGAAGTTCCCCTCACTGTTCTCCCTTTCCGTCCGATTCTCTGTGAGGTGATTGCCGCTTGTCTCATGGGCGGTGTAGTGTGGAGTCTCAATCAGCATCTCTCGCTCCCTCAGATACCCTTACTCATGGTACTCATTGTCGTCGGAATCATAACCTACTTTACTATCCTTGTAACAATAAGTTCTGGCGTTCGCAACCGACTTGTCGGTATCACCAGCGATTTGATACCTTGACCGGATTCCCTCCCTCGTTTCGCCCGTGTTCAATCTTCTTCTCGCCTCTGTACTCGGCAGAAGCGAGAAGCGAGACCGTTAGTCGATGTATCCGAGATTTGCTAGGTTTTCGCGTACATTTCGCAAGTCGGATTTGTCCTCTTCATTAACGCTGTCGCCGGGGTGGTTCGGAAGTCGATTCTGGCGGTGTTGAACCACTGCACGTTTGAGATCTTGCGGATGGTCTCCCAGACGATCGTTCTGTTCGAATCGGTCGGAGGGCCGGTGGTAGGCCTCCCATCCGCTCTCCGGATGGTAGAGTACTTTCCACTCACCGTCGGTTGCGGCGGCCATGAGATCCCCGTCGTCGGTCATGTTCTCTATAATCACGAACTCCTCCTCACGAGGGTTGTCGATCAGTGTGTGGTCCGATCCGAGTCGTTCGTCGCTCCCTGCGAGCCTGAGAATCGTGTTGGGGAGATCGAGATGTGTTATCGGTCGTGTAACTCGCCCAGTCTCACCGACGTTTCGCATGATTAGCGGCACCCGAATGACCGTATCGTACATCGTGGGTGCGTGGCCGTAGCGTCCGTGTTCTCCGAGATCGTCACCGTGATCACTGTGTAGAATGAACGGAACCTCACTGTTCCCAGTCGACGCCAGCAGGTCGTCGAGTGATTCGAGGAACGCATCGGCGTGGCGGAGTTCGTTATCATACGCATTGACGATTTCAGGATGGCGCTCGCCGGCCCATTCATAATGGTATCTCATGAGCCAGTTCCAGAGATGGCTCTTTCTGAACCCCGGCTGATCCCACTCGTGGTACTTTTTTGGCGAGTACCACGGATGGTGGGTGTCGACTAGCAGAACCCACAGGAACCACGGTTCCGGAGCTGTTTCGACGAACTCGGTGATGTCCGACCATAACGACTCCCACGGAGTGTATGCTGAATGCTTGAAAATGATGTTTCGTGTGGTAATCGCCTGTCCGCCGAGTCCGAATTTCTGAATCGCTGGAAGTAATACGTCTTTCTTTATGTCTCCCCACCATTCGTTGTTTCCCTCAGCACTGGCCTCTGCCCACTGGTAGTCCCCGTAGGCCTCCCATCCACGATTCCATCCATAGTCCCTGTGAAGGCGACCGTTTGCATGGATTCCTCCACAGTAGTAGCCGTGCTTCGAGAGGACTTCCGAAAGCAGTGTCCGATCCTGTAGTGCCTGTTGCCAGTGAGGGATATCTGTGCACGATTGAACCGCATTAATATAATCGCCAGTGAACGTGCCGCCGAAGCTGGTTGGTGTCCCGACTCCGGGAACGTACGAGTGTTCGAAGACAAGACCCTCATCAGCTATCGACGAGAGATACGGCGTAGTGTCACGGTCGTATCCATACACCGGCAGGTGGTCCGCCCGAACGCTGTCGAAAGAAACCATAACTATATTTGGACGGGACATGTCGGGAGTACTATATTGGGTTTTATAAATGCACTGTTTCAGACAGTCACGTTAAGAGGCAGTGGGTCTCTTGGCGGTTGTGACTCCGTTTTCAAGCACAAACGTGATTGATTACTGAACTGAATCGGTCTCCGGACCTCACACGGATGGACGTCTGTTTTCTGTACCGACAACGCGGTTTATCGGTCCCTGAATCAGAGGTAGCCGAGATCTTCCAGTCGCTCCCGGACGTCACCGTCATCAGTTCCCTCTTCGGCCGACTGTGAGAGTACTGAGGGTGATCCCACAGTCACCTCGCGGTCGTCCGGGTCGCTGCCGGTGGCAAACAGTTGAGTTTGGACACTCCCGTCGACGTCCTCCGGCACCAGTATGTCTAAGAGATGACACAGTGTCGGCATGGCATCCCACGACTCAATAGGGCTGTCGAAACTGTTTGTACCGTCGAACGCTTCGCCTGCGGCAAGAAAGACACCGTTGCGCCGATGGACGACGATATCTCTGCTATTGGTTGGAATCGACTCGAACGTCGTGCCTCCTGCTACCGGCCGCGGGTGATGTCGTTCACTGGGGAACACCAATATATCTGGAAACTGATCAGTAAACGGCCCCGAATACAGCTCCCCACGTCGGATCACTTCGTCGAATACGTTCTCACCAGTCGACGAATCGGTGAAGGATCTGAGCTCCGAAATAAGTGTCTCAACGGTGGAATCGTCAGCGTGTAATATCCTGACACCACCGCCGTTCGGGTTTTCCTCGTAGGTCGCTGTACTTTCTCCGGTGGCGTCTTCCGCCGTTGTTCGTTCACTCGGAAGGAGTCGTCGACCGAGCTGTCGGATCGTCTTCGGAATACGCTCGGCTACGTTTGTGATATCTAGGAGTCGTTCGACGCGTTCCTTCGAGACAGCCGGTCCGGATTTATCCAGTTCGAGATAGCCACGCTCTTCGAACCAGTGGTGCATATTCACGAACTGCGTCGGGCACCGACCGAAGCCGTGATCCGAGAGGATGATGACGTTTTCCGGCTCGGCAGCCTTTAATAGACTGCCGAGTGCCTCGTCGAACGCGACGTAGATCTCCCGCAGATCGTCGTACCCTTCGACGCCACCGTCATCGGTAGGTAACAGCAATGAATGGCCGCCTCGGTCCGTTTCCATAAACGTAGTTATAAATAGATCCCACTCTTCTCGATCGAGAAGGTCAAGCGTAAATTCGGTTCGGCGGTCGATTCCGGATAGGAGCACGTCTTTCGGTGCGTGTCCGGCATCGAACTCCGGTTTCGGGAGCTCGTCAGCGAGCGTTGCTGGCGAAACCCAATCGGTTGCATCGCCAGGAGTCATCATACCGGAGACAACCACGCCGTGCTCCAAGTCATCGGGTGGGTAGCTTACTGGAACGTTAACACTACAGACTGACAGCCCAGCGTCATCGGCTAGCTCCCACAGACATCGACTCTGGATGCTTCTTCGACTGATGAGTTTGTCTTCATCAATAAAACTACTGACACCCGTTTTGCCGGGCGTTTTCCCCGTCATAATCGTCGGCCAAGCGATACCCGTGACCGCCGGTAGCGTACTCCGAAGTTCGGTGTCGACCCCCTCCTTGCGTATCCGGGTCAGGTTTTCGAGGTCGTCTTTCCACCGATCGAGTAACCGCTGATCCACGGCATCAGCACACACAACCAGTGTTTTGGCTGTCATTTATTTCGCTGTGACTTTGCTGGTCGATTGCACACTTGATGTCACTCTGCACATACATCAGCCAAACCGTTCTCAAATATAAAACACTCGGCTGAATTGCCTCCTCACCTGTCATTTCACCCGGTTTTAATCGGTAGCGACTGACAGGGGGACCGGTTCACTGGTGTGCGAACGACAAACACCTTGAGAGAAGTATCCAGTAGCCCTATCTGCGGTGTACGAATAGGGATGCTATGTGCTTCGTCAACGTGGCTGTTTACTCTCGTTTTCACCACGTAACATATTCTATATTTTATATTAATCTGAGTGGTTTTGACGACAGTATCGCCCCTCTCTCCCCTCCGAATTGTGAGCTATCCCCTAGCTGAACCGACTCGGCTACGTGATTTATCCAATCAAAAATGTTATTAACTATCGTCTATCATCCTCCCAATATAATGGCTATAAATAATGTAATTGAAGAACATAAGGTCCACTTTATTAAGTTCTGTCTAGTGGGTGGCATTGCTACTATCCTGAACTATGCCGTGTTTTTCGTTTTATATAGGTATTTTGACGTTTTCTACATTGCTTCATCGGGAATTGGATATATTGTTGGGGTAGTATTCGGCTTCTACTTCAACAAGGTATTTACATTTGAGTCGGGGTCGGACGACTATTATCAAGAAGGCGGTGTATATCTCGCGTTATACTTGGCTTCGCTGTTTATCGGTCTAGCGTTGTTGAGAACGCTCGTTTCGGTCGGTGTTCCGGTTCTTTCTGCGAACGTTTTAGTGATCGGATTCACCACGGTGACGAACTATCTCGGAAGCAAGTATCTTGTTTTCAACTCAAATGACTGGCTGGAAACCATCGATTATTATAGGTATAAGTATTATAATCTAATAACCTATGTTCTGATCGGAGTTGGCTCTCTGTTCATCGAGATTCTCGTCATCTCGGGAATGAGTTCTGTATCTCCGAACCCGTGGGCAAACATAGGTGTCGGGTTCGTCTGCGGTATGACGTTTAGTTACGTGCTGAATGCGTGGTACAACTTCGATGAACCGGAGAACAGGAACGTCAGGACGTTCGAAATATTCGCGGCCATCTCGCTGTTCGCGTTCTTACTCAACATCTTTTTGATTCAGTATGTTTTTCAACCATTCCTCGGGAACCTGTTACGAGAACTCGCTGGAGCGCAGGTCCAACAGTTCGTCCAAGAGTACAGTCTCATGCGGTTCGCAAGCGCTGCGACCGTCTTTTTAATTTCGTATTCGTTCCATATCCGATATACGTTCGATACCAAGGAAGTTGGACTGGCGGTTTACTTATCCGAGACAGAAGACGTTCATTTGATAAACTCGACAGTGAATACACGACCCGATTTCGTGCATCTTGATTTAGTCGACAAGTCCTACAACAGGGATGCCGATCCGGTCGACCTTGGGATCGTGGAGGACGTGAAATCCATCTACCCGGACACGCCATGCATGGCGCACATTATGTCCGAGACGCCACTGAAGTGGATGAAGCAACTGCACGATGATGTCGATTCACTTATTTTTCATCCGGAAGGAGATATTGACGAACTGATAACTTTCTGTCGTAAGAACGAGTGTCGACCCGGTCTCTGTATCTCGTACGATACTCAGGTCGAGTCATTCGAGGGGTATTTCGATGACCTCGATATCATTCAGGTCTTAGGAATCGAACGTCCCGGGGTTTCGGGTCAGGGTATGGCTCCGGAGTCGCTCGCAACAGTGGCCCGTCTCCAAGAACTGAAACGCGACGGATACGATTTCGATGTGTGCTTCGACGGAGGGGTCAAACGATCCAACGTCGACAAAATCGACGCCAAATACGTGGTTTCAGCGTCTGCGGTCCTCAAAGCGCAAAACCCAAAAAGAGCACTCTACGATTTAAAAACCAATGCGAGGCACTACACCGACATGAGCGAGGACTTCAAGCGTCATTTGGAGAAGGGAATCAGGTCGACATTCGACTCTTTGGAATTTGTCACTTCCGGAACGGTTGTCGGCTCGTTCGTCGAAGACGGGGATCTCAACCGTATCAGCGACGTCGACATCGTTGTCATCGTCGACGAGCTCACCGAAACAAAATACGAGTCCATCGTAGCCGAGTTCGAAGCACTGAGCGATCAAATAAAGGTCGATTACGGGTACGACGTGATGTTGAATACGACGTTCGGTCCACTGAAATTCGATCACCAGAACGACCTCGTCCTTCACGTGATGGTTTACAGCGAGGAACGGCACAAGTACCACTGTCAGCGAAGTCCGTTCACCTGCTTGGCTTGGCAGACATCAGATATGCACTCAAAACGGCCAATGACGGAAATATATAAAGTGCCAACACTACAACCGAACCACTTTTTCGAGAAACGACGTAGTATCACTGATTACCTGTCCGATCTCAACGGTGAAACCGTCTCCTACAGGGAGTACGAGTTCGACGACGGTCCGCAAATGGTAGAGAAAAAAAAGAATATGACCGACAAGGATCGGTTCGAATTCTCCTACCATATCATGAAATTCAGCATGACGAACTTCCTGAAGCTCTACCACAAGACCAACGAACATCACAGCGTTTCCGATATGGTCGATCAGTATTTTTCGGTCTTTCCGAAGAGAAAAGACGAACACACCGCCCATTTCCTCACTCTGCAGGAAATGAAGTACAGTGATGAGTTTCCGGACTGGAACGATTCTCACGAGGAAGCCATCCAGTCGTTCTTGGAGGACTTCGAGAGTCAGTTCCGAGACTACTTTTCGGACGCGACGAGTGTCTACTTGCTTCGGCATGCCAAAACGGACGAGAACGACGACGAGACCTTCTTGGGACAGCGACGAGATCCAGAGGTTAGTGAGGGTTTCGACCTTCCGGAGTTACCCGATGGGATCGCTCGACTCTACTCGAGTCCGTTACAACGGTCCCGTCAGACTGCCACCGCTCTCAAGTCCCAGCTAAAGCTGTCCGAACTGGTCGTCGACGACAGGCTCTCAGAGATCGACTATGGAAAAGCCGAGGGACTGAATTACGAGGAACTGAAGGATAAGTATCCCGAAGTCGTTGATCGGTGGTCCGAGGGTGAGGACCCTCGATTCCCTGACGGCGAGAACACTCAAGAGGTCTGGAACCGCGTCGACGACTTTCTTGAGGATATTGAGTACGGCGACAAAGATGCTGTCGTCGTGACTCACAACGTTGTGCTGCGGTGTATTCTCGGTTCACAGTACGACGTACCGATGTCAAAATGGCACGAAATACTCGTTCCACACACCGAACCATTCGAACTGCTCATCGCCGAAAACGAGAACGCATATATAAATCTCACCGAAGATCAGATAGAGACCTGTTTTCAAAACATCGAGTTCAGAGACTCACAATGACAGAGTACGTTGTCACGCTGACACCGGATGAGAGGGCCGTGGAAGAAGTCAAATCTTTAAAATCTAGGCTTCGTGATATCGTTGGTCAACAACAGTATATGAACGACGAACCACACGTTACGCTATACGTTGGAGACCTCGATATCGATATCGAAAGCGGTCTCGACCTCCCGTGCCTCCGGAAATCGACATTCGAGATTACCGGCTGGGAGGTGTTCCGAGAGGACACCGTTACCGGTAATCATACTCTCGTTTGTCGGATAAAATCACAAGGCCTCCATGAGTATCAGAAGGAGGTTGCTGCCACGCTGGAATCATCTCGACGACGACCGATGATAGAGCGGTTCGAAAAAACGTACGACGACTTCGACGAGCGACGACAGGAGAACCTCACAGGGTATGGGTACCCCTTCATTGGAGAAGGATGGAAGCCGCATCTCACGATAGCATCGATCGATCCGAGTGACTTCCAGAAGGCGTGGGGAGAACTCGAAGATGAGGCACCTATCGGCGAATACGAGTTCGAGTCAGTGACCGTATACGAACTCGTCGATGGAAATATACGTACCGGAACAGACCTGCCCGTATGAAAGAGAAACTAAAACAACGGATTGTGGACGCCAATCGGGCACTCTCGGAGCATGGGCTCGTGTTGTTCACATGGGGCAATGCGAGCATGCGTGATGGCGACATCTGGGGGATTACACCGTCGGGCATTCCCTCGGATCGTCTCGGCCCCGAAGATGTCGTGTTACTGGATATGGATGGCAACGTCGTCGAGGGCGAAAAAGATCCCAGCAGCGACATGCCGACACATCACGAACTCTATGATCGATTGGGCCTCGACGCGATCGTGCACACTCATTCAACCCACGCTGTGATGTTTGCACAGGCCGAGATGTCGATAGACTGTCTCGGAACTACCCACGCTGACCATTTTCGTGGCTCAGTTCCCGTCACGCGGTATCTCTCTGAAGATGAGATGGACGCCTATGAACGAAACACAGGAAAAGTGATCGCTGACTGCTTCGACGAGCGCGACCCGGCGTCAGTGCCGGCTGCCATCGTTGCCGGTCACGGGCCATTTGTTTGGGGCGAGACCGTCGAGTTCGCGGTAGAAAACGCGGCTGTGCTTGAGGAAGTCGCACGGATGAACCACGGAGCACTCCAACTAAATCCCGAAGCGGGGGCACTTCCGGACCGGATACAGAACAAACACTTCGAGCGAAAGCACGGAGACGACGCCTACTACGGACAAGAATAATGGCAATTGTAATACCGATGGCGGGGCTGGGAAGCAGATTCGCTACCGAGGGATATCGTCTCCCTAAGCCACTTATTCCTGTCTCCGGCGAGCCGATGATCTTCAGTGTAATCGAGGACCTCCCCGAATCTGACAACTGGGTATTCATTGTTAGGGAAGAACATGTTTTGGAGTATGATATCGATACTCTGCTTCGCTCGAAAGTACCGGACGCTGAGATTGTCACAGTCGCGGAGACCACCGAAGGACAAGTATGCACCACGATGCTCGCGGAACCACACCTTGATCCCGACGAGGAACTTCTGATAGCGGCGTGTGACCACGGTTTTCTCTATGACGACTCGGAGTTTCAGGAGCTGCGGTCACGAGAAGATGTCGACGCCATCGCTTGGACGTTCACCGAACAGCGGTCGCTGGAACTGCATCCGGAGTCTTGGGGATGGTGTGAGCTCGACGACGATGGCGAGACAATCGTCGACATGTCAGTCAAAACACCGATCTCTGACGATCCGTATCACGATCACGCGATTACCGGAGCGTTTTACTTCGACAGGGTAGCGGACTTCCTCGAGGCGGCGGAGTTGATGATCGACACCGACCACCGGGTCAACGGAGAGTTCTACGTCGACCATATTCCGACATTCCTGCGTCGCATGGACAAACGGAGCGTGACGTTTGACGTCGATCTGTACATCAGTTGGGGTACTCCGCGGAACCTCTATCTGTACGAGGAGATGGAGTACCTATGCCAGCATAGCGTCGAACTACCCAAAGATAACAACATGGCGGAGAAACGATCGCTTTGGGAGGCATATTTTGATGACTGAGCTTTCTGTCGTTGTTCCGTGTTACAACGAGGAAAAAAACTTACCGCTCATTGTCGAGCAGTTCACTGATCTGGCAGCTGAGAACGTCGACATACGGGTGAGACTCGTAGACAACGGCAGCACCGACAACTCCGCCGAGGTGATGGCAGAACTCGCCGAGGAGCGAGACTTCCTATCTACCACGACTGTGGATCAAAACAGGGGATACGGCTACGGCATCCGGCGAGGACTTGAAGAGGCTGAGGGAGAGTTTCTCTGCTGGACCCATGCTGACATGCAGACGGACCCGGCTGACACGATACGAGCCTACGAACTCATTCAGGTCCAGATGGACCCGAAATCCTGCTACGTCAAAGGTAACCGGAAAGGACGTCCGTTTGTTGACAGGCTCTTTACAAAAGGCATGTCTCTTTTCGAAACGATCTTGATGGGGACACAGCTACGGGATATCAACGCTCAGCCGAACCTGTTCCATCGTAGTTTCCTCACGCGGATAGATGATCCACCTGACGGGTTCTCGTTCGATCTGTACTTTTATTATATGGCGAAGCGACTCGGCTACGAAATTATCCGTTTCGACGTGGATTTTTCCGAGCGGGAATACGAGGAGGCAAAAGGAGGCACTACTTTGAGAGGGAAATGGAAACTGACCAAGCGAACTCTCGGATACAGCCTCGAACTGAAGCGGAGGACGAAATGACAATTATCGCGCACAGAATAAACACGATCGAAGAGCTCCAGGAGCTTCCGCCCGACTACGGTGTGGAAATAGACATCCGAGCTTACAACGGCCGACTAATACTCTCGCATGATCCCTACCAAGATGGCGAAGCTCTCGAAGAGTTCCTCGCAGAGGTTGGGAACCGATTCGTGGTGTTCAACATTAAGGAGTCCGGCATCGAAGACGACGTGGTCGACCTTGCGGCCCGTTACGAGGTGACGGAGTATTTCCTGTTGGACGTGGAGTTTCCGTACATCTATGCGGCTTCGCGCGAATCGTCGTTCGGAAAAATGGCGATACGGTTCTCGGAGGCGGAACCGTTGGCTGCTGCGATTGAGAATGCGGATTTCGTCGATTGGGTATGGGTAGACACGAACACCCAACTACCATTGCACAGGAACAACTATCGAAAGCTTTCGGAAGCGGGGTATCGAATCTGCCTCGTGAGTCCCGGGCGCTGGGGACGACCGGAAGATATCGATCCGTACATCTCAACCTTACAAAACGAAGGTATCAACATAGATGCGGTGATGACATCAACTGATAACGCCGAGAAGTGGAAACGATACTGGTCGTAGCGAACACTAATCAGTGTACACACACTATTGATACCGTATTGATTTATCCACCACTTCATCTCAATTATCCGGTGAATTTTTCAGATACTGAATCAGTATCCTATCCTAAACAAAGCAGATATTGTAGTGGGATCCCGTGCTACTAACGAATCACTTGAGTCCGGCATGATAGATGGTGAGCGTCTGGCGTATGGGACCTACACCTCTCAAGTATCTTCGATACATGCCGTCTCCACGTTTCTGTCGGTCGATGCCGAGTTCCTAGTCAAACGCCTGTCAAAATTTGCAACCTGCCTAATTAGACAGTTCTATACAATTATTTCAGTTACTTAATTCGATATATATGATACTCACCGACCGAATGTTTATGTTGGAGATCGTAGCCGGAATTCTTCGTGAGAATCCAGCTCACATTGTATGACTCAGCAACTGTTGTTATTTCATCTTGCGTCATATTATTAAATCTTTCATCACACTGTTCTGGGATTTTGAATCCTTTTTGTTCAAATTCTCGGATATCAGCATTACAAACCGCGTTCATGCGTTGTTCCCACTCAACTGCGGACTCTGATCCGAACGGAAATGCTTTGAAGTTCACGACCCTTGCTCTCGAACTTCCTAAGCGGAACCTAGATTGTGATGGTGGTGCAAGGAAGATCACATCCGTTGGAGTCTCTGATTCGATCCAATCGTAAGCTACTTCGAGTTCATCCTCTCGTGAGGGTGTTTCTACGTACAGTTCAGAGAGTGTCTTATCCGGGCCGGCAAAGTCACCGCTTATTACACTCACCTCGGCACCGCTCTGTGCCAAAGCTAACCCACCACTCCATCCTATTACGCCAATTAACAGAACGACACATATTACACCAACTGAAAAATCAACTGGATCATATGATGTCCTCGTACCTACTTTATACAACTGAATAATAACGATTTTGGCAATAGCGCCGTACAGTATTAGATATAAAAAGTCATCTACTCGGTACGGGAAAAGTTGAATTATTGTGTCAATCGGTATTAATTCGGTAAACACATAGCCTCCAAAGAACAATATGGCAATTAACGCGTATACATACACGAAAGAAAATGTCTTCTTAGTGTCATTTCGGAAGAGTATATTCTTGTAGTAATGTAACGATGCAATACTCACTAAAATAAATAATATTGTCGTAATTGTTTTCCGAACGGGCCACTCACTCAAAATATAGTGGTGGGGATGTCGGACCCACGCAGTAATATACGCTGCTTCAAATCCGACATTTGATGAGAGTGTGGAAACTAGCAGTGGTACTACTATGAAACTCGATATCACGCCATAGATTGCTGCTGCATCCCACGGAATTTTCTTAATCGCGGGTACGATATTTTTGTTCTTGATCTCCGGCCCAGCCTCTATAGCGACTGCACAAAGTCCAACGGTAACCGAGATCCAAAATGCGTTCACCACATGAAAAAGGGTTGCAATCCCGAAAAATAGGAATGCACGACGGTAAGCTTTCTTAATAGAATATACTAATCCTACAAGAATAAACGCGTTTGCTATATGAGATGGCAATAAATAGTCTTGAATAAGATGATTCCCACCGAGGTCCGGCGGAAATATTATAATCGGAGCAGTTACAGAATGAGCTAAAAACATCCCAACTGTAATCGTCGCAACGAGCTTGTCGGCGAATATCTCGTTTACAAGTAGCCAAAGACATGAGATAATAATAGCTGTAGAAATGACATACATAATAAAAATTGTAGTAGATAATCCAATGAATTCTGAGATAGTTGCCACAGTCTGTGTATAATAGTATTTAGGTGCCGCGGCTCCTGTTCGAAGACCCACTACCCAGTCGTTGGCTAGATAAGATGGATCCATTGCATGTTTTATTAATGGTAACTGACTACCTTGGTTACCTACTGCATATTTGTAAATTGGTGGTGTTGTTATCACGTAACTGAGTGCAATACACAACGAGACAAGAATCAGTTGTATAAGTTTGTATTCTCTGTTTAGATATGATTTAGTAGCTTCCATTAAAGTATGGGAAACCATTGGTAATAATAAAATTTGTCGGTTCTGAAACACACTTCACGAAGGCTGTGAAATTTAGTGTCGATTCTTTTTAATGATGTTTTCGACAGGTAGTACCGATATAGATTAACCCGTGAACATCACTCCATTGTTGCTCGTATATAGGGCGTCCCGTCGCGTCCCGGAATGGTATACTCTTCTGTTTCGAATCTACGGTCCTCCAAGAACGTCATACACTCGCGGAACAGTTCACTGGAGTGGGCTTCGATTAGAACTGTATCTACGTTTTCGAGGGTTTTGTTAAGTCCTTTAAGAACGGCTAGCTCCATGCCCTCCACGTCGATTTTTACCATCGACGGGGAGGGATAGATGTTGGCGTCAACGAGTGTATCTCCCCGAACGGACCGAGCTGTAATTGGATTGGTGCCAACGTTCTGGTTCACCTCCAAGGTGATCCACTCCTCGTTGTCGGCAAGTGCAAGAGAGGACATGATACAGTCGGTGCTATTCCGCCGAACGTTATCGATCAGCTCCGGATGGAGGCGGATATCGGGCTCAAACGAGATCGTTCGACAGGGAACTGCGGCAGAAAATAGTCCTCTGTTCGCACCAATATCCCAGAACGTCCCTGTCGCCCGATTCGCAAGCCACTCGATGTTCGGTCGCTCGTCACTATCTTTGATCGCTTTTGTTGCCGCTACGGTGTCTGTCTTGAACGTTAACCTTCGACCGGCCACCTCAACGGTGGCCGTTGGTCGTAAAACCCGGCGTGCGTGTAGAACAGCACGCTTCTTCAATGTGAATAACATATCGGTGGCACTCATACGAAAGTCTGAGATCATAACTTCCTCGAAAGAAAGTTAATCTTACGACCGACGCGAGTCCCTGTCATTGTGACATATTTGCTAGTGACTGATACAGTTCTACGTGTTCCTCTGCTATCCGTTTCGGTTCGAACGCTTGGGCCTGCTCTCGCCCTGCCTGTTCCATTTGTCGACGCTGGTGTTCGTCGCCAATGAGACCGCGCAGTGCCTCAGCCAGGGTCGTTTCGTCGGCTGGTGGTACCAGTAGCCCAGTCTCGCCGTCGTCGATCACCTCCGCAATACCGCCTACATCGCTTCCGACAACGGGTGTGCCGAGCATCATTGACTCGACAGTCACTCGGCCGAACGGTTCGTCCCATACCGACGGAAAAAGCGTTGCGGTGGCACCGGCCATCGCACCGTACACAGAGTCGATGTCGACGCGGCCGCGGAACTGGACTGCATCCGGTGCGACATCAGCGGCGAGTGCTTCTAACTCCGCACGGAGTGGCCCATCACCACAGATGACCAGCTGTGACTTAGGATACTCATCAACGAGATAACCCATCGCCTGCACAGCCGTTCCGATGCCTTTCGCTTCGGCGAGTGAGCTTGCAGTGACGAACGTCGGGTCATCGAACTGTTCGGGCACCACGTCTACATCGATGTCGACCGGATTGTAGATCGTCGTTGTCCGCTCGGGTAGTGGCACTGTTCCGTCGAGACGCTCCTGAAGATGTTTCGCAATAAAAACCGCCGCGTCGGAGTCGGCCAGTACCGAATGCTGGTGACGGCGTTTGGCACGCAGATATGCCTTGGTTACGGACTCCCCGACACCATCCCATTCTTGATGTGAAACGCAATCAGCGAGGCGATCGTCACACCCGGTACAGCACTCGCCACCGATGTGATAAATGCTGATCGGACAGACCGGCCAGAAGTCTCGAACAGTCGTGATCGTCGGTGCCTGCGGATTGAGGTGAGTGAGTGCAAGCGCACTCCGACGATGGTGAGCATGAACGATGTCCGCATCCGCTGCGTGCTTGCGTGCGGCGTTTGCCAAACGCCGCTCAATGAGCAGATCGATCACGAAGTCAGGAAGTCTGTTACTGCCGGGTGGTGGCTGGACCGGAACAACTGTGATGTCATCGAATTCGAACCTTGGCACAGTCGGATCGTCAACCCCAACGACGGTAACGTTATCAATACTGTGGTGGTTCGTAAGGCCGAGGAGTATCGTGTAAGCACTGATTTCGGCACCACCTATGTTTCCAAGGTGGTCAGTTATACCGAGAACGTGCATATGAGTAGGAAGATGCGAATCGGTTTAGCGATATCGAAAGGATGGCTTCGCAAGACATAATCCTATCCATTTCTCAGTGGGCAGTGTTCACATAAGGATTGAAGCGTGAGGCGTGGTGTTTTAGCGTGATCTACGGCCGAAAATGCACGCCTCAGCGGTAATATCGACCAAATCGAATTAGGTTTTGTGGAACGAGAAGCGACACCGGAGTCTCTGATGAAGCTCAGTATTCAGCTCCATCTGTGCGGTCTTTCACTTTCAAATACTGTTCAGCTGCTTGAAATATTTGGTGTCCAACGCGCACGATCCACCATTCATAATTGGATTCATAAGGCCGATCTACAGCCGGAGTCTGGAAAGAATCCGGATCACGTTACGGTTGACGAAACGGTGATCCGGCTCAATGATGAGCAGTATTGGCTGTACGCAGCGGTCGATCCAGAGACAAACGAGTTGTTGCATACAAGCCTTGAACCAACCACAAATACAGTTATTGCGCAAACGTTTTTGGCTGAGATCGACGAGAAACATGATGTTTCCGAAGCAGTCTTTCTGATTGATGGGGCGCAGTCGTTGCAAACTGCCTGTCACGGAGAAGGCTACGATTTCAGATACGAGAAACATGGAAATCGGAATGCCATCGAACGTGTCTTCAGAGAAATAAAACGGCGAACTATCCGTTTCTCGAACTGTTTCAGCAAC
>Ga0102942_1000263_pt1 | contig 19272 bp, 20 predicted proteins | sample SalPon2_C_H2O_MG_FD_78171 | JGI IMG/M metagenome (GOLD analysis project Ga0102942, IMG submission 78171) | Salt pond water microbial communities from South San Francisco under conditions of wetland restoration - Salt Pond MetaG R2_C_H2O_MG | ecosystem: Environmental > Aquatic > Non-marine Saline... | reverse complement strand
GTACCAGGAGCAGGGCGACTCCATCGGCGGCTCCATCTACTTCGAGTGCCGCGGCGTCCCCCGCGGGCTCGGCGCGCCGCGGTTCGACAGCTTCCCCGCCCGACTCGGGCAGGCGATGTTCTCCATCCCGGCCACGACCGGCGTCGAGTACGGCCTCGGCAACGAGGCGACCCGCGTCGCCGGCAGCGACCGCAACGAGGACTGGACGTTCGACGACGGGGAGTCGTTCGACCACGTCGAGAGCGAGGCGGGCGACCCGGTCCCGGTCGGCAACGACCACGGCGGGCTCCAGGGCGGCATCACCACCGGCGAGCCGATCTACGGCGAGGCGACGTGGCACGCGCCCACCTCGATCCCGAAGAAGCAGCGCTCCGCCGACTGGGAGACGGGCGAGGAGAAGGAGGTCCAGGTCGTCGGGCGGCACGACCCGGTGCTCCCGCCGCGGGCCGTCCCCGTCGTCGAGGCGATGCTGTACTGCACCGTGCTCGACTTCATGCTGCTCGCCGGCCGGATCAACCCCGACCGCGTCGACGGCGACCCGGGTCAGTACGACACCGACTACCACCCGAGCAGTCCGGACAACGAGTAGCGGGCGACGACGCGTCTCGGGGGGAACCGAACGCCCTCCGGCGGCCGCCCTCCCCGACGCGTTCACTGACGGAAACTACCGGACGCCGGGCTACGACTCCCGGACCGCTCGCCGCCGGTCGGCGATCAGGTCGAACTCCGCCGCGGTGTCGCCCAGGACGAACAGCGCGTAGTACCGGAGGTACGTCTGGGCGGGCACGGCCACCAACAGGCTGAGCGCGAAGACCGTGAGCGCGAACAGCAGCGCGGCGACGGCGATCAGCGCCCCGCCGACGAGTTCGACCGCGGAGAGGAGCGCGACGCCCACGAGGCCGACGACACCGAACGGCACCGCGGCCGCGACGACGCCGAGAACGATCACGATGCCCATGAGGATGCTCACCGCGATCTGGAGGACGAAGGAGATGACGACGTAGGCGGCGTACTGCTTCCACTGGCCGGTCAGCGTGGGCCAGAACCGACGCCACGCCGAGACCACCCCACGGTCTTCGACGAGCATGATCGGAACGACGAAGTTCGTCGTGAACGCGCCGAGGAGCCCGCTGACGACGGCGACGGCGAAGAAGACCGGAATCGCGAGCAGCACCGTCCCGATCGCGAGCCCCTCGTTTCCGAGGAGCACCGGCGACAGCACGACCGCGAGTACCGAAAGGACGACCGCCAGCGTGAGGACGCCGAGGAGGAGGCGGAATCCGAACAGCCGGGCACCGACCCGCCAGTTGTCACGCCAGTAGCGACGCACCGACACCGCCTCTCGCCGAAGCGACTCGACGAAGACGAACTCCATCACCGATCCGACGAACAGGACCCCGAGGACGATCGCGGCGATCAGCGCGAAAACACCCGCGATCAGCAGGAGCTCGACGCCGCCGGGGACGACGGTCTCCGGCGGCGGTAGCTCCGAGGGGAGTGACGTCTCGGGCCCGGTCCCCGTGGGCGCGCCGCCGGAGAACTGAAACGGCGAGAACCCGCCGGTACCGCCGAGGAAGAGGACCACGACTGCCAGCCGGAGCCAGCGCCCCCGGTCGAACGGCCAGAGGAACGATCTCGTCGCGCTGAACGCGTCGTCGATCGCGTCGACGGCGTAGAGGCTCATCGCGCTCCTCCCCGCGCGAACGACGCGGCCGGTCCGGGGTCGCGTTCCGGCGGCTCGGGGTCGACCGTCGCCGGTCTGGTCGGCCTTCCGCGTCTTCGGTGAGGGCGTACGGTGTCGCCGTCGGAGGCGGTCGGCCGGCGGGAACCAGTCTGTGACATTGCACTGACTCGAACACAGGTCAACTAATTAATAGTTGTCGTCGCCCCCGGCCCGAGTCACGGAACCGTCCCACCGCCTCACGCCTCGACGACCGATCGGAGGTCGCCCCCGTACGCGGCGGCGGCGACCCCGAGCGTCGCGACCGCACCGACCGGCAGCACGGTGAGCAGGCCGGACGTGGTCCCGACCCCGAACCGCGTCGCCAGCCCCACGGAGACCCACAGGCTCGCCGTCGCCGCCAGCACGAGCAGTCCGCCGGTGACGCGCCGGTCCTCGCGACCGACCGCCGCGCCCGCCGCCGCGCTGGCCGCCGCGAGCAGGTGGAACCCGACCGCCAGCGGCCACGCGCGGATCGACGGCGGGAGCGCCGAGAACGGCCGCGACTGGTCGATGAAGTACGACCACACGGGGTACCCGCCGACCCCGAACCCCGAGTCCGACGCGGCCGGATTGATGAACCCCCAGAGGCTCACGACCGTGAGGTCACCGGCGGCGGGGATGACGGCCATCGGCACCGCGAGCAGCGCGAGGACGAGCGCCCACCCCGACCGGGCGACGAGGCCGCGCTCGGGCTCCGCCGGCCCGTCGGCGGCGGGTTCGGCGGGCGATCCCTCGGCGTCGGCTCGCCCGTCGGCTCGTCCGTCGCCGGTCGCTCCCGAGGGCCGCTCTGGCATACCCTCGGCTCGGAGGCGGGGCGGTAAGAATCGTCCGGACCGGTTCGCCTCCCTTCCGGGCCGCGGGCGGGCCCGATCGACGCACAACGCTCTTTTCCTCGGGGGTCGCTTGCTTCGGTATGCGAGTCACCGTCGTCGGCAGCGGATACGTCGGAACCACCCTCGCGGCCTGCCTCGCGGACGCGGGCCACGACGTCACCGCGGTCGACATCGACCCGGACGTGGTCGCCGCGCTGAACGACGGCCGCGCGGCGATCCACGAACCGGGCCTCGACGACCTCCTGGCCGAACACGCGGGCGATCGACTGCGCGCGACGACCGAGTACGACGGCGTCCCCGACGCCGACGTGACGTTCCTCGCGATCGGTACCCCTTCACGCGAGGGCGGGAGCATCGACCTCGGCCCGCTCACCGCGGCCGCCGAGATGACGGGCGAGGCGATCGCGGGCGCCGGTCCCGAGGCGGGCGGCGGCGACGACCGCCACCTCGTCGTCGTCAAGAGCACGATCACGCCCCCGGGCGTCGGCGAGGTCCGCGAGGCGCTCCTGGCGGGCGCCGACGACGCGGCCGACCGCGTCGAGCTCGCGACGAACCCCGAGTTTCTCCGCGAGGGGACCGCTGTCGACGACTTCCAGCACCCGGACAAGCTCGTCTTCGGCACCGACTCCGACTGGGCCACCGGGCGGCTGGAGGCCCTTTACAAGCCCCTGCTCGCCGCGACCGAGAGCGAGGTTCCCGTCATCCGGACCGACCCGGAGACCGCCGTGATGATCAAGTACGCGAACAACGCCTTTCTCGCGTCGAAGATCTCGCTCGCGAACGACCTGGGGAACGTCTGCAAGCGGTTCGGGATCGACGCCTACGAGGTGATGGACGCGGTCGGCCTCGACGACCGGATCGGGGCGCAGTTCCTCCGCTCGGGGGTGGGGTGGGGCGGGAGTTGTTTTCCCAAAGATGTGAATGCAATTATGTCTGCAGCCCGCGAGGCCGGCTACGAGCCGCCCATGCTCGACGCCGCGGTCACGGTGAACGACGGCCAGCCGGAGCGCATGCTCGAACTGCTCGACTCGCACGTCGACGTCGCAGGTGAGCGCGTCGCCGTCCTCGGGCTCGCGTTCAAACCCGGCACCGACGACACCCGGAACTCGCGGGCGATTCCGATCATCGAGGGATTACAGGCGCGCGGCGCCGACGTCGTCGGCTACGACCCGGTCGCGACCGACGCCATGCGCGAGCGCTTCCCCGAGGTCGCGTACGCGGACTCCGCGGCCGCCGCGTTGGAGGGCGCGAGCGCCGCGCTCGTCGTCACCGACTGGGACGAGTTCGCGGCGCTGGACGACGCCTTCGACGCCATGGCCGACCCCGTCGTGATCGACGGCCGCCGGATCGTCGAGCGGCGAACGGGGCTGACGTACGAGGGGATCACCTGGTAGCGTCGTCGACCGGCGACGCCGGGGCGGGCGACGGACAGCTTGCTCCGGCTCCGCGGAGACCCCTGATCGGTGTTCGATACGGACGGTGTCTGGCGCGTGACACACGACCGCACGACGCCCGGACGCGGTGACCCTCTAACACAAAACCTCCGGGGTCTCCGAACGGAAGCGAGACGGGTCAGTCCCTCGTACTTTCTGCGGAAGCGACGTTCGTGACCTCAAGGCCGCCCGAGAGTTCCGTGTTGGGATACGGGATGTCGATGCCCTCGGCGTCGAAGCGGCGTTTGACCGCTTCGGTAAACTGCGAACGCACCGCCGCATAGCTGCTTTCCGACGGGTCGATCCAGACTCGGCCCGAGAGGACGACCGCCGAGTCGCCCAGCTCTACGAGGGGAGCCGTCGGTTTCGGAACATCGAGAGCGCCGTCGATGCGGGCGCCCTCCTCGACGACGGCGTTTCGCGCTCGGGCGATATCTTCGTCGTACTCGATACCGAACCCGATCGACACCCGGCGTCGGTCGTTCGCGACGTTGTTGATCACGGCCGCGTTAGCGAGGTCGCTATTCGGCACCGTCATCAGTTGATTGTCGAGCGTGTCGAGTTTCGTCACCCGGAGGTGGATCTCACGGACGACGCCGTCGTTCTCCTCCCACTCTATCCAATCGCCGACCGTGAACGTCTTGTCTTTGATAACGAACACGCCGGCGACGAAGTTCGCGATGAGGTCCTGTGCGGCGAAGCCGACCGCGAGGGTGAGCGCTCCTCCCAAGGTCGCGAACGCGGCGAGAACGGTCCCGAATCCGGCAATCGCTGCGGCCAGCGCGGCCGCGAAGACGGTCATCACTCCGACAGTCAAACTCACAGCGAACCTGACAAGTGTCTCGTCGAAGTCCTGGCGTTTGAGGCTACTTTCGACGGCTCGGGTGACGACGGACCGCCCGAGTCGGTACACAACGAGAAACACGACGACGAATAGCAGCGTCGTCACTATCGCGTTCACGAGTCCGGGGATATACTGCTGTAGGTCGATCGAGACCCCCTGTTGTATCAGTGCCATCTCTACGGTCTGGTGGTGTCGATTACACTCTGTTATTTGCCCGTTGACCGGCGGCTTTCGCGCGAGTACGCGGGAGTTGGAGCCACCTCAAACCGACTCGCGACCGGCGCGCGGTCGCTCTGCGGTATCGCGGCCAGAAAGCGGACGTTACTGTGAGTTATTAGAACGTGACCGGGTTACAACCGACGTCGCTTACGGCGATTCCCAGCGGACGGCTCGAATTCCGCCAATATGTCCAATCCGGATCACTTATCAAAAAATAACCTACTCCTGACATGTGAAATGAATCAAACAATCTCTATTATTCTTTATATTGACTGACATACCATATCACGTGAGAAAAAATCCTATCGTTGAAAGCGAACCGAGCCGTACCGCTGCGGTGGCCGGATCGATACTCGCAGTGCTCGGGGCTCTCGCGGTGATCTTTCCGTTTGTCACTGGGCTGTCGCTGTCCGTTTTACTCGGGATCATCCTCGTCGCCGGCGCGGTCGTACACGTGTTACACGCCTCCGCTGCGGGAACGCTCAGAGACCGGCTCGGTCAAGTGGTACTCGCCGTCCTCTACGGCGTGGCCGGAATCGTCTTCATCGCGAACCCGGTTTTCGGCCTTTTGACGCTGACCCTGCTCGCCGCCGGCTTCTTCCTCGCCGACGGCATCGTCGAGATCGCGTGGGGGATACGAAGCCGCGGACAGCCGGGAGCCGTGTGGCTGCTCGCCAGCGGGAGCATCTCGTTCCTGCTCGGCGGTCTCCTCTGGCTCGGGTTCCCGAGCGCCGCGGTCTGGGTCATCGGCGTACTCTTCGGGATTAATTTGGTCGTGACCGGCGTCTCGGTGATCCTCCTCGGACGGGGGAGTCGGCGCTCGGTTGCGCAAGGGGTCGCCCAACGGAGTCAAGGATGAACTCGCCAGTCAGCTCAGTCCACACGGCTCACATCGAGGGGTACGCCCGAGCATGAGCCAGCAACTACCCGAAGAGTGGTTCCTCAAGGACACGCGGATCAACGCGGCCGTCACGTGGGTGCTCGTCGGCGCGCTCGTCATCGTCGCGGTGAGCGCGTTTCTGGAGCTCCTGCTCGCCCGGATGGCGCTCGCTGTCGTGGCGGCCTTCGTCGCCGTCACCCCGGCGCTCGCCGAGAAAACGTGGACCCGGACGGTTCCGTGGCCGCTCTTACTGATCTGTGCGATCCCCCTCTCGATAGGAGCGCTCGGCGTCAGCTTCTTGACCGATGTCGTCGCCGGTCTCAGCATCGCCGCCTTGGGGATGCTCGTGGTCGTCGCGTTCCAGTCGGTGGGGTCGGTGCGGATGACGCCGAACTTCGCCGTGTTCTTCGTCGTGTTCGCCACGCTGGCGACTGCAGGCCTTTGGGCGATCCTCTCGGCGGGCTCGGCGTACTACTTCGACACGCCCTTCGTCGAAACGAACGACGAGCTGATGATAGTATTCAACGCCGCGGCACTGGCGGCGTTCCTCGCCGGCGGCGTCTTCCGGCTGTACTTCCAGCGGCAGCTCAAAGCGAACCTCGACCGCGTCGGCGGAGAAGGGGTGAGTGCGCGATGAGCATTCGGACCCGGATGCACGTCTCTCAGCGCGCGCAGGTGGGAATTGTCAGAGTCCTCCAAGTGCTGTTAGTCGCCATCTTCGGGGTCGGACTGTCCTCCGGCAACGTCGTGATCGCGTTCGACGCCGCGATCGGGCTCTTCATCACACAGTTGCCGGCACTCCTAGAGCGTCGATACCAGATCGTCATGGACGTGTGGCTCGTCATCTGGATCACGATGGCGGTGTTCCTGCACGCCCTCGGGACGGTGCCGCTGCCCGGACTCGACTTCGAGAGTCTGTACGGTGCGACGTGGTGGTGGGACCACCTGACCCACGCGCTGTCCTCGTCGATCGTCGTCGCGTCGGGGTACGCGGCGACGCGAGCCGTCCAAGAACACACCGAACACATTCAGCTTGGCCCGAAGTTCATGTTCGCGTACCTGCTGATCTTCGTGTTGGCCTTCGGCGTCCTCTGGGAACTCCTTGAGTTCTATATCGCCGTGGGCGCGGACCTGTTCGGCATCCCCCAAGTGCTCACACAGTACGGGCTCGACGACACCGTTCTGGACCTCATATACAACAGCATCGGCGGCGTACTCGTCGCCGTCTTCGGGACGGCGTACCTGGCCGGCATCTCCGACCAATTGGGGGATCGACTCGAGTCGCGGTCGGCAAACCGCTGACTCGTGCGGTCAGGCCGCGTCCCGGCCCCGTCTTCACCGTCCCGGTATTGCCGTCAGGGCCGCCCCGAGTCGCGCGGGATGAACACCGAAGCGACGAGCGTGAGCAACGCGAAGAGGACGAGGAGCAGCAACGTTCCCCGCTGTGCACCGATCATGGCGGCCTCGAAGATGCCTTCGAGCAGCTCCCGATCGGCGGGAGGCAGGCGGTCCAGGAACGCCCGTTGGGTCGAGGCAGTCGCCGTCTCGGAGGCCCGCTGCAGTGCGCGTGCGAGTTCGTCGCGCTGCGCCACCGACACCGCGGCGTCGCCCGCCCGGAGCACGCCGTCTATCACTCCCCGGTAAAACTGCCCGAGCAGGAAGGCTCCCACGACGGCCGTCCCCAGCGCGTATCCGAGCATCCCGACCGCGTTCATCACGCCGGACGCCTCCGAGGAGTCCGCCTGGGGGACGGCCGACAGCGTTGCGTTGACGAGCTGCGGCATGAACAGTCCGACGCCGACGCCGATGACCGTCATCGGCAGCGCCATGCTCATCGCGGTCTGCCCCGCCCCCGTCCGCTCGAACAGCAGCAGGAGCCCGAGACCCATGAGCGCGACGCCGACTTGGACGAGCGTCTTGGGCGAGACGTAGTCGCGCCAGCCGGTCGTAAACGTCGAAACGAGCAGCGTCCCGACCGAGAACGGGAGCATCGCGACTCCGGCCCCGAACGCGGTGTACCCGAGCCCCGATTGGAGGTACACCGGGACGACGAAGATGAACCCGGCCATGACGAGCGACCGGGCGCCGAACGTGAGCGAGCCCGCGGTGAACGCGCGGTTCCTCAGTATCCGCATCGGCACGAGCGGCGAGCCGCCGACTCGTTCCAGCCGGAGTTCGTATTGGGCGAACGCGGCGAACGCGAGCAGTCCGGCCCCGATCGACCAGACCGCCGGCGACGTGCCGAAGGGGGTGAACCGAACACCGAAGACGACGAACGGCCGCGTCGCGACCAGCCACCCGAACTTGCCGGCCAAGAGGAAGCCGACGACGAGCGACGTCGCGCCGACCACGGAGAGGGCGGTCCCGCCCAAATCGAGGGAGCCGCGCTCCTGCCCCAGCGGGGCCGCGGTCACGTAGCGAACGAACACGAGCGCGACGACGACGACGACCGCTTCGAGGGCGAAGCCCCATCGCCAGCTGGCGAAGGTCGTGAGCGCGCCGCCGAGTATCGGTCCGACCGCGGCGCCCGTCGCGTTCACGCCCGCGAGCAGCCCCAGCGCCTTCGCCCGGTCTGCCCCCTCGTAGGTGACCACGAGTACGGTGAACGTAAGCGGCATGAGTACGGCCGACGCGGCGCCTTCGATGACCGACCAGCCGACGTACAGCACTGCGGGGCTCCAGCTGACGGCCGCGAGTAGCGTCCCGGCGGCGTACACGACGAGCGTGACCTGCATCAGTCGCCGGACGCCGTAGATCGACGGGAGCTTGCTACCGGGGAGCATCAGCGCCGCCATCACGAGCGAATAAATCGCGATCGCGCCCTGAACGACGGGGACGGTGGTGTCGAGATCGGAGACGATCGCGGGGACGGCGACGTTCATCAACGTCGAATCGATGACGGCGATGAACATCGCCAAGCTCACGGCGATAGCCGGCCCCCAGTACGCCAGCGCGTTCTCCGGCCGCTCCGGTGCGTCGGCGTCGTTTCCGAGCGCTCCGTCCTCGGCGGTCATCGCGAGGCCCCAGACGCGATCGATCGCTCCGAGTCGCTTTCGGACGTCGTCGCAGTCACCGCCCGTGGCTCGGCGCGCCCGACCTGATCGACGGTGTTCGAGTCGAGCGTCGGACCGGTGGTGTTCGAGTCGAGCGTCGACACGAATCGGCCACCGCGCGATCCACCGACGGCGGTTGCGATTCCGTCGGAGAGCGGGCGTGCCGCGTCGTAGCGAGGGGTCACTCGTGTGTTCATTTCAGACGGATTCTTTGCTCCCCTCAGGAATCAGACGCCAGCGGAGGGGAAGCGGTCCGCGGCTTAGGCGTTGACTTCCTCTGCGGCGAAGGTCTCGCGCAGATTGTCCTCGTCGTCGGGACTGAGGTTGGTCTCGATGATTTCGAACTCGTACTCGAAGTCCGACAGCTCCTGTTTGATGCGGTCGGTGTTGCCTTCTCGGGCGAGCAGGAACAGCGCGGAGTTTCCGGGCTCGATCGCGTCCCGCGTCTGCTTGATGAAGTCGTCGTCAATGCCGATGTCGCCGAGCTTTCCGGTGACCGCGCCCATCGCCGAGCCGGCCAACAGGCCGAGCCACGGAGCGAAGAACAACAGCCCGATCAACATGCCCCAGAAGGCGCCGCCGAGCGCTCCCGCGCCGACGAGGCTGTGAGCCTGTTTGACTTTCGCGCGCCCTTTCTCGTTGCGGACGACCACCGCCGCGTCCTCGAGTGTGATCAGCTCTCGCTTTTGTAGCTCGTACATTCTGTCGCGCATCGCCTCCGCACCACCCATGTCGCCGAATCTGAGTACAACAAGTGAACTCATACGCGTAATGGCCCGCTAGCGGTATTAGTTAATTAGTATGAAACGAATGTGGCCGCCGATATTAGGTAATTAGTTTGGAACGAACGGCGAGAGTGCGCCGACCCGCGGCGCGTCTCGCGGGGGTCGCGGCCGGTCGGGAATCCCGGCTCGTCCGGCTCGAATTCGGGCCGGTACCGCCGGCCGCCACGGGGCCGGGGCCGCCGACTCGTCTCCCGTTCGGATTATCCGGAACGGCGACTGACTGCGGGGCGTCCGTGCCGCGCGCCGCCGGGCCTGCGCTCGACGCGCCTGCGCTCACCGCGGCCGACGCGCTCCGGCGACCGCTCGTCCCGTCCACGTCGACGACACGGGCGCTCGAATCTCACGCTGTCTTAACCGACCGGTGCCGAAGCGTTCGGTAAGTATCGTTATAAATAACAATATTGATATACCCCGCATATGAACCATGGGATTCACAGACGGCGTCGTCCTGCAGTTCAGTGCACCGGGCGTCCCCGACTACCTCCAAGAGGCCGTCGCGAGAGTGATCAGCTTCCTGCCGCAGCTCGCCGGCGCAGTGGTCATCCTGCTCATCGGGTGGGTCGTCGGCCGTCTCGTTGGCGGCGGCGTCAGACGCGTCGCCGACCGGACTCAAATCGACCGGCTCGTTATGAAAACCCCGCTCGGCGGTGTGCTAGGCGGGACGGAAAAGGCGATATCGCGGAGTATCGGCCGCGCGGCGGCCTACTTCGTGTACGCGCTCGCGATACTCGCGGCGGCCGATGCCCTCGCGGTCGAACTCCTTTCCGAGTGGATGGCGGCCGCGGTCTCGTACCTGCCGGCGTTCATCGCCGGCACGCTCATCATCGTCATCGGATTCGTTCTCGCCGACTTCCTCGCCGAGATCGTCGCGAACACGAAGACGGTCACGGAGACCGACTACACCGGCGTGTTCGCCGATGGGATGCGCGTGTTCCTGTACTTCATCGCGCTCGTTATCGGACTGGGCACGATGGGGGTCGACGTTCAGATCCTCAACACGTTTGCACAGGCGGCGGCTTACGGACTGGCCGCGGGTATCGCCCTCGCGATCGGTATCGCCTTCGGTCTCGGTGGTCGCGACTACGTCGCCGCCAATATCAGCGACTGGCTCCCGGGGCGTTCGCCGGACACCGACCCGGCTCCGATCGGCCAACCCGACGGCGGCGAGGAGTGAGTCGCAACTGAGAGACGGGCACCGGCGGTGACGGCGATCCGCATCCGTCCCGTCGGACCCGCACGCGACGCGTGAGGCCGCGAACGAATCGCTCGCGTCGGTCGGCGGCTCGGGCGACGCGAGACGCTTATTACTTTTAAAGAGAAACTCCCAGTATGTTCGTCGGGCACGGTCTCGTGGCGTTCGCCGTCGGAGCGCTGGCCGCGAGACGGCTCGGCGTCGGCCGAGACAGGGCGCTCCAGCTCGGCGCGTTCGCCGCGTTGTTCGCGTTCGTGCCCGACGTAGACATCGCGTACGCCCCGGTCGGGTTAGCCCTTCAGTCCGTTCAGACGCTCGACCCGGCTGTGTTCTGGACCACGGCGAACGTCGTCCACCGAGGCCCGACTCACTCGCTCCTCTTCGGCAGCGTTCTCGCGGTCGGTGTCGCGCTCTTAGCCACGAACCGACGAATCGGACGGGCCACCGGTGTGGGCGTCATCGCGGGGCTGGTCGCCGTTGGCGGTGTGACCGACGGAAGTGCGGTCGCGGGAATCACCGCCATATACGCTACCGCCGGCGTAGCGGTCGCGATGGCCGCCCGCCGACGCGGCGTCTCCGCACCGGCGGTGCTGGCTGTCGCGTTCATCGGGTTGCTCTCGCATCCGTTCGGGGACGTCGTTACCGGCAGCCCGCCGCTGTTTCTGTATCCGTTCGATGCGGTGCTGGTGAGCCACCGGATCACCCTGCACCCCGATCCGACGCTGCACTTGCTCGCGGCGTTCCTCATCGAGATCGGGACCGTCTGGCTGGGAATCTGGACGTACGCCCGCTTACGCGACGTTTCAATTCGCCGATTAGTTCACCCGCGGGCGGGGTTCGGGGCGGGGTACGCGGGGGCCGTCTTCGTCATTCCGTCGCCGACGATTCACAACGCGGCAGCGTTCGTGTTCAGTATCCTCGCGCTGAGTGTGATCGGCGTCGCGATCTCGTCTCACCCGTTCACGAGGCCCCTCGATACGCTGGGGGCTGTTGTTACCGCGACGGCGACAGTGACGGTTGCGGCGGTCGGATACGGCGTTGCGTACGTGCTCTTTTAAAAGTTCGATCGTCGAGGGGTTCGGGCGCGAGATCAAGCTAGCGTCTTGAGCTTCTCCCCGCGCTGAGGCGCGAGCCTTTCTCTTTGGTTCTCCGTAACCGAAGCGGACAGCGCGCGGTCGTCGCTGGACGTGATCTTATAAATAAATATACCATAAAGAGTTTAAATATACTACATTATTAATAGTGTTGAATATCAACTGGCGGTTTGGGATGAGCACCGACGACCACAGCCACGACGCGGAACAGCACGGTCACGAACACCACGAAGTCGAGGGGCCGGGGTATCCGACGCCCGCCGCGATGCGGACCGAGGGCGGCCGCGAGAAGACGGCGTACGTGATGGCGCCGCGAGTGGGCATGGAGGAGGAGGGGCCGGACATGGTCGGCGTCGTCGACCTCGACCCCGCGTCGGACACCTACAGCGAGCTGATCGACACGGTGGAGATGCCCAACAACGGCGACGAGCTCCATCACTTCGGCTGGAACGCCTGTTCGTCGTCGTGTCACGCCGAGGGACTCGCTCGACAGTACCTGGTCGTTCCGGGCCAGCGCTCCTCGCGCATCCACGTCATCGACGCCGAGGACCCGCGCGACCCCGAGCTGGTGACGGTCATCGAACCGGAGGAGGTGTTCGAACACGACCTGTCCGCGCCGCACACGGTCCACTGCGTCCCCGGCGGGAAGATCGTCATCAGCATGCTCGGCGACGCGAACGGCGAGCTCCCCGGCGGGTTCCTCCAGTTGGACCAGGATGACTTCAGCATCGACGGCCGCTGGGAGGCCGACCTCGGCGAGATGGAAATGAACTACGACTACTGGTACCAGCCCCGCCACGACGTCATGATCTCCAGCGAGTGGGCCGCCCCGAACACCTACTACCCGGGGTTCGACCTCGACGACGTCGAGGCGGGGAAGTACGGCGACAGCGTCCACATCTGGTCGTGGGACGACCGCGAACACCTACAGACGCTCGAGTTCGGCGATCAGGGGCGGATTCCGCTCGAAGTCCGGATGAGCCACAACCCCGAGGAGAGACAGGGGTACGTCGGCGCGGCGCTCTCCTCGAACATCATCCGCTTCTACGAGACGACCGACGGCACGTGGGACTGGGACGTCGTCATCGACGAGGAACCCCGCGAGCACGAGGACTGGGAGATGCCGGTGCCGCCGCTCATCACGGACATCCTGCTGTCGCTGGACGACCAGTACCTGTTCTTCGCGAACTGGCTCCACGGCGACGTTCGGATGTACGACGTGAGCGACGCGGGCAATCCGCGACTGGTGGATCAGGTGTGGGCCGGCGGCCTCTTCGGCGACCGCCAGACGGTGCAGGGCGAGGAGATCCGCGGCGCCCCGCAGATGCTCCAGCTCTCCCGGGACGGCAAGCGGCTCTACTGGACGACGTCGCTGTTCTCGTCGTGGGACAACCAGTTCTTCCCGGACATCGCCACGGACGGCTCGCTGATGCTCAAAGCCGACGTCTATCCCGACGAGGGGCGGTTCGAACTGGACGAGGAGTTCCTCGTCGACTTCGGCGACGCTCCCGGCGGACCCGCACGCGCTCACGAGATCCGCTGGCCGGGCGGCGACTGCACGAGCGACGTCTGGCAGTGATCGGCCGTGACGGACGCGACGACCCACGCCGTCGAACTCGTCCGCCCGAACGGGGAGACGGCGACGATCCGAGCCGAGGCCGGTGAGACGATCGTCGACGCGGCGGAACGGGTCGACGTGGCCCTCCCGTACGGCTGTCTGTACGGCGCGTGCGGCACCTGCGCCGCGGAACTGCTCGAAGGCGAGGTGCGTCACGGGCGGTCGCCGCGAGCGCTGAAGCCGTCCGCCCTCGACGAGGGGTACGTCCTCCTCTGCGTCGCCGCGCCCGAGTCCGACTGCCGCCTCCGCGTCGGCCACGAGATCCAGGCCGAGGTCGTCGGGACGCCCTGGAAGTGAGGGGCCCTCGGCGACGAACGCGGCTCCGGTGCCAACCGAGGCGGCGAGTCTCTCACCGGGGAGTTCAACGAGGCATTCGATTTATGTATCCCGGGGGAAACGTGAGGCCATGGCGGCCCTCCACGCCCTCCGTCCGGCAGTCGGCGGTATCGCTCGCAACCCGATCCTCCTGCTCGTCACGGCGCTGTACGGGCTCGCACAGGTTCCGAACCTCCTCGTTCCCCCGACGCGGCCGGTCTTGTCGGCGGTCGTCTCGCTCGTCACGTTCGGCGCGCTCATCCTCGCGCTCCCGTTCTTCCAGGGCGGGCTGCTCGGGATGGCGAGCGAAGCGATCGCGGGGCGGACCGGCCTCGGCACGCTGGTCGCCGAGGGGAGAGACAACTACGTCTCGCTCCTGCTCGCGTACTTCGTCCTCCTCGCGATCAACTTCGTCTTCGGATTCGTCGCGTTCGTGGGCGCGCTGATCGCCGTTGTCGGCGGAGCCGCGACGGCCCCGGCCGACGTCCCGGCGCTCGGGGTCGACCCGGCGCTGCTCGCCGGGCTCGCGGTCGTGGGAGGCGGCTTCCTCCTCGCGTACCTCCTCGTCACCTTCGTCGTCCAGTTCTACGCCCACGCAGTCGTCCTCGACGACGCGGAGCTCGTCGACGGCTTCCGGCGGAGCGTCGGCCTCGTCCGGTCGAACGTCGCGAGCGTCCTCGGCTACACGCTGGTCCTCCTCGTCGGAAGCGTCGTTCTCGGGACGCTGGCCGCGGCGGCGTCCGTGGTCCTCAGTCCACAGACCGCGGGCACGGCCGCGTCGCCTTTCGCCGACCTCGTGTCGTTCGACCTGACCCTCCCCGTCCTCGTCGTCGCCGGCGTCGGGTACCTGCTCCTGACGAGCGCGTTCGCCGCGTTCTACGCCACCTACTCGGTCGCGTTCTACGAGGCGGTCACTCGCGACGACACGCCGTCGTAGACGGACCGCCAGCGATAATCCGTCCGACTCCGATGGATCCGTATGAACACGCAGGACGGCGGTCACTACGACGCGGCGGTCGACGCGCTCGCGGCCCGGCGCTACGAGACGGCCGGCGACCGGTACACGCGCGGCGGGCGTCGGGTGCTCGCCGACCCCCGCGAGGACCTCGACCCCTTCGCGCCCGACGAGAAGGGCTGGATCGGACAGGGGCTTCAACAGTTACTCGCGGCGGCCGTCGCCTACCGCGTCGCCGGCGTCGACCGGAGAGCCACCCAGCGGGCGGTCGAGGGGATCGCCGCGACGCGCGACTTCCAGCGGGTGCTCGACGCGCCCGGACAGGGCGCCTGCCTCGCGGAGTTCGTCGCCGACTTCCGGGTCGCCGGCGGGCTCGACGGGGCCGGGACCGCGTACGACGACGCCGCGGAGCGGTACGCGGCCGCCGCCGACGCGATCGACTCCCCGCAGGCGCTCGCGACGACCCCGCTGTTCGGCGCCGCGGCCGCGACGATCAAGCAGGTCGCCCGCGGCCAGGCGAACGGCGAGATCGCGATCAAGTGGGAGGACCTCCACGGGTCGGACCCCTCGCGGCCGGGCGACTTCCTCGCGCACCGCGCTCGGTTCAAGAAGCAGCGCTTCGCGGGGCTCGTCGAGAAGGCGGTGGCGGACGGCCACCTCGCGGCGCCGCGGGGGACGACCGAGTACGGCAACGAGACGCACCGGTGTCCGAACTGCGGCGCGAACGACGTCAACTGGGCCGGCACCGACGTGCTCTGCATGCGGTGTTCGACGCCGACCGACCGTATTTAAAAACCAGTCCCGGGCGCCACTGAGACGCTCGCCTCAGTCCGCGAGGAGGCTCTCGCCGTCGAACCGGCCGTCGGCGTCGACGTCCATCAGATCGAGGATCGTCGGGGTCACGTCGAAGAGGTTCGAGCCCGCGACGACGACGTCGGGGTCGGTGGTGTACAGAAGCGAGTTCTCGAACTTGTGCATCCCGTTGCGCGGCCCCTCGGTGAAGACGGCCTCCTTGTCGCCGAAGCCGGACTTCAGGTCGAAGCCGTCCGCCGGGATGACGACGAGGTCGGGGGCGATCTCGTCGTGCGCGCCGTCGAAGGCGTCCTCGCCGTCGACGATCCGCTTGCACACCTGCCGGCCGTCGGGCCCGGTGAGCGATTCGAGATCGCTCCTGAGCTCGTCGCGGACCGCCTCGTACTCCGACTCGGGGACGACTCCCTCGGGCTCGCGGCCCTCCAGGTTGAGGTAGAAGCGCCCGGGGATGAGCGAGTACGCCCGCGTCTCGTCGTCGATGTCGCCGAGCGAGTCGTGGTCGTCGTCCTCGTACGAGAGCCACCCCTCGTCGGCGAGGAACTTGTTGCAGTTCGCCTCCCACTGCAGCTCCGTGAAGCCGTGATCGGATGCGACGATCAGGGTCGTGTCGTCGTCGAGCGAGTCGCGGATCTCGCCGATGTACTCGTCGAGCGTGCGGTAGAACTCGAGGAACTCCTGCTTGTACTCGCCGTCGTTCGCGTAGTCGCCGAACAGGAAGTGGTTGACGCGGTCGGTGCTCATGAACACGCCGAAGAAGAGGTCCCAGTCGTCTTCCGCGAGGTAGTGGGTGAACACGTCGTAGCGGGCGTCGAGGGTGGCGTGCGCGTTCTCGATGAACTCGGTCTTGTCGTCGTCGTGGCCCAGCTTCGCGTTCACGTCGATCCGGTAGTCGCGCTCCTGTAACACCCGCTCGACCGCGTCGTCGCTCGCGGCGGCGTCGAGCCCGGGCGAGAGGAAGCCGGAGACCTGTCGCTGGATCCGCGTCGACGGCGGGAACGTGACGGGGACGTTGAGAACCGTGGCGTCCCGGCCCGCGTCGGTGACGCGGTCCCACAGCCGCGTCGCCTTCACGTGTCGCCCCATCGGGACGTACGTCTCGTAGGAGTCGACCTCGCGGTCTTGAAAGCCGTACACGCCCGTCTCACCGGGGTTCACGCCGGTCGTGAGGCTCGGCCAGCACGCGCTCGACTCGGGCGGCACGATGCTCTCCAAGCGCCCGGCCGAGCCCGTCTCGGCGATGGCCGTGAGGTTCTCGAAGACGTCGGGGTGATCCTGCACGAGGTCGTACGGTACGCCGTCGATGCCGAGGAAGACGACACGCTCGTCGTCGTCGCCGCGCAGCCGGTCGAAGAGTCCCATGATCGGAGAGTCTTTTTCCGCCGACATATCCCTTGTGCTCCCTTCGGTGGGGGCGCGATCTCAGGAACCGACGACACGGTGCGGATGCAGAAAGCCTATTTTCCTTGAAGATGACCGTCCAGTCGTATGAGCGATGACTTCCCGGCGAGCGTCGACGTCGATTACACCGACGGCGAGGGCGAGGATCCGGCGGACTACCCGTCGCTGCAACACAAGTTGGAGAAGGCGGTCGAGGTGACCAAACTCGGTCTCGAGCAGTACGAGAACCCGGCGGTGATGTGGACGGGCGGGAAGGACTCCACGCTGACGCTGTACTTCATCAACCAGGTGGCCGAGGAGTACGGCTACGAGAAGCCGACCGCCGTCTTCATCGACCACTTCCAGCACTTCGACGACATCACCGACTTCGTCGAGCACTGGGCCGACGAGTGGGACATCGACCTGGTGTACGCCCGCAACGACGACGTGGGCGCGTACGTCGAGGAGCACGGGCTCGAACCCGGCGACGACATCCCGGTCGACGCGCTGAACGAGCAGAACCAGCACCACATCCGGAACATCCTAGAGTACGAGGAGGACACGTTCCCGTTCCTGCTGGACACGTACGTGGGCAACCACCTGCTAAAGACGGTCGCACTCAACAACGCTCTGGAGAAGTACGACATCGACGGGGTCATCTCGGGCGTCCGGTGGGACGAACAGGAGGCGCGCGCGGACGAGACGTTCTTCTCGCCGCGTCACGACCCCGACCTGTTCCCGCCGCACGACCGCATCCAGCCCATCCTCCAGTTCGCGGAGGCCGACGTGTGGGACGCGTTCTGGAACTACGTCGTCCCCGAGACCGTCGAGGCGTTCCCCGACGAGGGGTACGTCCCGCAGGCCGACGACGACCTGCCCGAGGGCGTCAGCCAGGAAGACGTCCCCATCTCGCCGAAGTACTTCGCCGGCTTCCGCTCGCTCGGCAGCGAGGTGTCGACCGACAAGACGACCGAGGAACCCGCGTGGTTGCAGGACCTCGAAGGAACGACCGAGCGCGCGGGCCGCGCCCAGGACAAGGAAGACCTGATGGAGCGCCTGCGCGACCTCGGCTACATGTAACGCCCGGCCGACCCGCCCGTTTCGACGCGACCGCTCGACCCGGTCACCGCTTTTCCGCTCGGTTCGTTCGACCGGCCTGCCGTGCTCCGACAGCCGTCGCGCGTAGCGACGGGAACCCGCCCCGGAGGAGCTCGACGGGGCGACGCGACGGACTCGATGACCGACGGGCCGGACTCGACGACCGACGCGACGGACCTGGCCGCCGATGCCACCGCCGAGACGACCGCCCGCAGCGTGAACCGCACGCCTTTTCTTTTAGGCCTGCCTAAAAAGTTTGAAGGCTACCGACGCTCGCGTTCCGAGTCGGCGTGACCGTCGACGTGCCGAACGAGGACCATCCCGATGACAGACACCGAATCCACCACAGACGAGACCGAGCGCACAGTCATTCGAAGCGGCCGCGACTTCGAACAGGAGTACCGGCTCGACGCGAGCGAGGCGGGCGAGTTCCTGATCAAGCTGGGCGAACAGCTCCGCGACGGGGACGAACTGACGATCAGCACCGACGAGTGGGAGCTCCCCTTCGCGTTCGGCGAGCCGGTCGAACTCGAAATCGACTTCGAGGGCGTCGGTGAGCCCGAACTCGAGATCGAACTGGAGCTCCCCGGCCGCACCGACGAGACGGCACCGGACGTCGAGTGAGACGGGTGCGGTAGCCGTTTTTCACCGAGTCACCCCGAGCCGATGCGCCGTCGACTCGGTGAGCGCGATACACCGTCGTCTCGACGAGCGCGCTATTCCGTCGTCTCGACCGCCGGAGCGACCGTCGCGGAGCTCCTCGGCAAGACCCACACGATGGCGGTGCTGAGCGCGTTCGCGTTCGCGGAGGGTCCCCTCCGGTTCAGCGGTCTCGAAGCGGAACTCAACATCGCTCCGAACACGCTGTCGACGCGGTTACAGGAGCAGACCGCGGCGGGACTGCTGGACCGGACCGCATACAACGAAGTCCCCCCTCGCGTGGAGTACACGCCGACGGAGAAGGCGGAATCGCTGTTCCCCGTCTTCCCGCACCTCCATCACTAGGCGATGGAGTACGACCTCTGACGGCGACGCGCGTC
>Ga0102942_1000261_pt1 | contig 19354 bp, 22 predicted proteins | sample SalPon2_C_H2O_MG_FD_78171 | JGI IMG/M metagenome (GOLD analysis project Ga0102942, IMG submission 78171) | Salt pond water microbial communities from South San Francisco under conditions of wetland restoration - Salt Pond MetaG R2_C_H2O_MG | ecosystem: Environmental > Aquatic > Non-marine Saline... | reverse complement strand
CGGCGACGATGGCGGCGACGGCAACGAGGCTGATGCGCCCTCGGACGGCGAGGGATCCTCGTCCGGGGACCGCGGCGGAGACCGGGCCCCGGACGACGCGGATCCGACCGACCCCGACGGCTCCGGCGGTGGCGGTCGCGACGAGTTCGGCGACGGCGGCGCTGCGGACCGCCCGGCGGGCGCGTCGGCGGCGGGAGCGCCGAACGGAGCCGACTCGGACACCGGAGAGGGGTCCGCCGGCGACGACGCCGACGAGACGGCGGCGCCGCTCGTCCCCGGCGAACGCCGGGCCGGCGTCGGCGACGCCGTCGCGCCATCGGTGGACGGCGTCGACGCCGAGGGCGCGGACGGAGACGGCGGGTCGCGCGCGAGCGTCACGCCATCGAACGACGGCCACGGCGCCCGGGTCCGGACCGAACAGGCGACCCCGGACGGCGACGTCGACGCGGCGGCGTCGGTCCGGGCGGCCGCGGCGGACGGCCGAAGCCGAGTTGTGGAAGACGACCTCCGGACGTCGGTCCGGGCGGGGGCCACGGGCGCGCTCGTGGTGTTCGTCGTCGACGCGAGCGCGTCGATGCGGCCCGCGATGCGCGAGGCGAAGGGGACTGTGCTGTCGCTTCTGGAGGACGCCTACCAGCAGCGCGACGAGGTGGCGTTCGTCGCCGTCGCGGGCGACGACGCCGAGGTGCTGCTCCCGCCGACCGACAGCGTCACACTCGCGGCCCGACACCTGAAGCAACTCCCCGCGGGCGACCGGACGCCCCTGCCCGCGGGACTGGACGCCGCGTCCGGGCTCCTCGCCCGCGAGGACGCCGACGCGGGCGTGGTGGTCGTGGTGACCGACGGCCGGGCGAACGTCGCGGGCGGGGCGGACGACGAGGGCCCGACGCAGGCCACACGGGCCGCCGCCCGTCGGCTTGCGGCCACCGACGCATCGGTCGTACTCGTCGACGCCGGCGACGACGGAGCCGGCGTGACCGACATCGTCGAGACCGAGACCGACGCCCGCCGGATTCCGCTCTCGGAGCTTTCGGCCGAGCGGGTCGTCGGGGCGGCGGAGGAGGCGGGCGTCGAGCGGTAGCCGGCGACGCGCTACCGCTCCGGCGCTTCGATCGGCCACGTGTGCAGCCGATGATCCCCGCGGGTGAGCTTCTCGTCGTGGTACGCGACCGGCTCCTCTACAGCAGCGAGCGTCCGGTCTCCGATCGCCGCGCTCGAAGCGATGCCCGCAATCGACCGCTCCGCGAGGTGACCGTCGCGGGCGTCGAAGACGTGAACCGCGTGGGTGTCGGCGTCGCGGCGCCGGAAGTGCTGGGCCGACGGCACGGCGATCTTCGACCCCGACGACGACACGTCCCGCGCGAAACCGCCGATGGCGTGGTCCCACGCCACGCTGCCCCCGGCGACCGCCGTGACGGTGTGTTCGGCGGGGTGGCGGGCGTCGGGGTCACGGGTCGATGCCGCGAACGTGTTCCCGGTCACGAAGACCGCGCGTCCATCGGCCGCGGAGACGTGATTCGGGTAGGTGTAAACGGTCTCACTCCCGACCGAGCGCGGGGTCCCGAGGCCGACACGCCACTGTTCGGTGCCGTCGATGGTGAGCAGGTAGCCGCGCTTGTCGGCGTGGCTCGCGACGGCGATTCCCTGCTCGGTGAACGCCACGTCACCGACGCGGCGGTCGCCGGAGCCGTCCGGATCCCACGAAAAGAGCCCGTCGCCGGTCGCGGCGTCGAGAACGACCAGCCCGTCGCCGTCCCCGGGTCGCCTGTTGTACGCGACCGCGACCCGGCCGGCGTCGATGTCGAGTGCGGCCGGTGAGGCGTCAGCGGCGTGGCGCCACCGGACGCCGCCACCGGGATCGAATCCGAGCACCGCGCTCGACCACGACCGGTCGCCGCCGCTTCGTTCGTGCCGCCTGATCGCAGCCACGATCACGTCGTCGCCCGTGACCGCCCCGCCGGCGACGCCGACATCGATCACGTACGGCTGGGCGAGCAGCGAGTCGTCGGCCGCGGTTCCGACGTGCCGGGTTGCGGCCTGGCTCCACCGCTGGGCGCCGGTGGTCGATCGGAGGAGGGAGACGCCGGCGTCGGCCCCGCGGCTCCCGACCGCGACCCGGCCCTCACCCGCCGACAGGGAGACGACGTACCCCTGGCTCCGCTCCGACGTCCATCGCGGCTCTGATTCGGCGCCGGAAGCGAACGCAGCCACCCGACCGTCGGGACCGCCGACGAGGACGGATCCGTCGGCAACGATCACGGTGGATCGGGCCCAGTTGTGGCGGCTCCGGGCGGGGCCGAGGTCGCCGAGCGGCCGCCGGGCACCCGCCGCGAGCATCCGCACTCACTCCTCGACCGGGAACGTCTCGTGGAGCGTGTGGTGGGCCTCGCCGAGGTCATCGAGGAACGAATCGGTGTCGGCGCGGAGCCGCCGGAGGCTTCGTGCGGCGTCGCGGACGGCGACGACCCGACCGCGGAGGTACGCGCCGTCCCGGTCGGTGGCGTCGGCCGCCATCGCCTCCGTCTCCAGATCGAGGAGCGCAGCGTCGAGGTGGCGTTCCGCCTCGTCGAGCGTCGAGGCGTCGGCGAGTGCCGCGATCGGCCCGCCCGCCTCCAAGGCGTCGCCGATCTCCGATTCGGCGTGCTGGCGCACGCTCTCGTCGGTGGTTCCGGTGATGGTCATCAGTGCGAGTCTGAGCGCTTCGAGTTCTTCGCAGGCCATTGGATGTGTTGTATCGGGTGGTTAGAGCGTCTGGTGGACGAGGTCCGAGACGATGCTGTCGTCGGCGAGATGCGAGGAGACGATCCGGTCCGTGTCGTCGGTGGTGACTGCCCCGTACCAAATCCCGTCGGGGTAGACCGCGACGATCGGGCCGTCGCCGCACTGCCCCAGACAGGAGCTTCTGGTGATCCGGGCGTCGCAGTCGGCGTCGCGTTCGGCGCTCCGGAGTTCCTCCATCACCGCGGTCGCGCCGCTCTCGGCGCAGGTCTGGTTGGTGCAGACCGCGACGTGCTTCGCGGGGGCGTCGTGGACGTGCGGGTCGTCTGCGACGTCCTCGCGATCCTCGTGCTCGGCCTCGTGGACGAGCGACCGGAGCATCGCGCGGGCGCCGCCCCTGTCGTCTTCGTACCCCGCGAGTTCGACCTTGTACTTGCAGGTGTCACACGACATCTCGACGCTGTCCGACCGCGCCTCTCGCCACCGGTCGGCGAGCACGTCGACCACGCGGTCGTCGGTGCCGAGCGGGGCGCCCGCGCCGGCGGCGACGTAGGGATACTCGTCGTCGAACTCTTCGGCGGTGTCGACGATCCGCCCGGTCAACACGCCGTCGCCCAGCATATACGGCACCACGGCGATGGCGTCGGGGCGGTCCTTCGCGACCGCGTGGAGCGTGTCGTTGAGTTTCGGCGTCGTAACCCCGATGAACGACGCTTCTACCCGATCAAGGTCGCGGCCCTCGTAGAGCAGCCGCGCGAGTTTGTGGACGTCGGCGTTGGAGTCGGGGTCGCTGGAGCCGCGGGCACACACCACGACAGCGACGTCGTCGACTTCGCGGTCGACGCCGAGGTCGGCCTCGACCGAGCGCACCCGGTCGTCGAGCAGGTCGACGAGCGAGGGGTGAACGCCGAGGTGCGAGCCGTACCGGATGGTCACCCCGTCGTGGCGGGCGCGGGCGGTCTGGACCGCGAGCGGAATGTCGTTTTTGACGTGGCTCGCGCCGAACAGCGAGAGGGGCACGACCGTGAGCCGGCGGCAGGTGGGCGCGAGCGACCGGATGGCGTCGGGGATCGCCGGCTCCGCGAGCTCGAGGTACCCCGCATCGACCGGGATCTCGAGCCGGGATTCGAGGTCGGCGGCGACCTCGCGGACCTGCTCGTTGGACTTCTCCCGGCGGGAGCCGTGCCCCACGAGCACCACCGCGTCGTCGTCGAGCGGCGCGTCGATCGCGGGCGCGTCGTCGACGCTCATCCGTCGGCCGCCTCCGGCTCGGTTTCCGCGTCCAACTCCGCGGCCCGTTCGAGGCTCTGTTCCAGCTTCCGGCGGCGCGTCGGCGCGAAGAGGTCGCGACGATCGCTGCCGTCGTAGACCCACTCCCCGAACGCGCCGGCGGCGTCGTCGTCGATCCCGAACCAGTATCCTCCGGCGGCGGTCGCCGAGATCTCACCGGTCGGCGCGTCGACGGGGCACTCCTCGAGCAGCCGGTCGACCGTCTCCAACAGCGCCCGGTCGTCGTGGACGAACGAGACCCCGACGGCTCCGGCCGACGATTTGAAACAGACCGTCCCACAGCTCTCCACGAGCCCGCGGAGGAGCTGCCGGGAGTGATCCGAGAGGGCGTCGAACCGGTAGCCGCCGTCCCCGCCGTCGGTCGGGAGCCCGAACGCGGCGCTGCCCTGCGCCACGATGCCGCCGGAGACGGTCACCGTGTACTCGTCTTCGGCTTTCGTGAGGTCGGTGTCGTGGGCGTACGGGCGCTCGATCCGGTCGTGATCGACTGCACCGCCGCCGGCGATGGCGGCGAGCCGCTCGGCACAGGCGTCGTCGGTCGTCTCGACAGTGAGGGTGTCCGAACTGATCGCGCCCGCGCCGGCGGCGTGCCCCCAGAAATACGCGGTATCGGGGTGGCTCTCCAGTAGATCGGAGGGGGCGGCGTCGGTCACGCGTCTCCCCCCTGTCCCGACTGCTCGTCGACCGTGATCGCACCCGGCGGACACGCCCGCTCGGCCAACCCCGCCGCGTCGCCGTCGCCCTCGAAGGTCGCGACCACACGATCCTCGGTCCGCTCGACGTCGACGACGCCCGCCGCGTCGGGGTCGACCGTCGCGATCCCGGTTTCGTCTTCCACGAACCGGTCGTCGTGAACCAGGCAGGCGAAGATGCCGTCGCACGCCGCCCGGTCGATTTCCACCCGAAACATCTCAGTAGTCGTACTTCCGCTCGTAGCCCCGCGGCGTCACCATCCGGTCGTCCCAGACGTAGGTGTCGCCGTTGCCCACGAGCAGCGTGGTGGTCATGTCCACGAGGTCGGTGTCGCCGAGGTCCGGAAGCTCGCCCAGTTCCGCGATCGTGACTTCTTCGTCGTCGCGGCCGGCGGCGTGGACGATCCCGACGGGCGTCTCGGGGTCGCGGTGCTCTAAGAGGATCTCACAGCAGGTCTGGTAGTTCGACCGCCGCTTTCGGCTCCAGGGGTTGTAAATTGCGATGGTGAATCCTTCGGCAGCGACCGCGTGGAGCCGCGACTCGATGGTCTCCATCTCGGTGAGGTGATCCGAGAGGCTGACCGAGACGGTGTCGTTGACCAAGGGCGCACCGAGCCGCGCCGCACACGACTGCGCGGCCGGAACGCCCGGCACCACCTCGAAGTCGACCGCCGACGCGGTGCCGCCCTTGGATTCGAGGATCTCCAGTGCCAGCCCGCCCAGCGCGTAGACGTTGGGGTCGCCGCTGCCCACGATCGCGACGTCGTTGCCCGCGAGCGTCCGATCGATCGCCTCCTCGGTCCGGGAGACCTCCCCGCACATCGGCGTGGAGTAGATGTCGTCTGCGCCCGCCACGATGTCGTCGGGCAGGAGGTCGATGTAGGTCGTGTAGCCGACGATCTGGTCGACCCCGCGGAGCGCGGTCTTCGCCCGCGTTGTCATCCCGCCGGGCTGGCCCGGACCCAGGCCGACCGCGACCAGCCGGCCCGGATCCGCGTCGAAGTCCGCCGCCGCGGCAGCGACTTTCTCGTCGGTCGTCGAGGCGGAGCCGCCGCAGGACGACGACGAGTCCGTCGAGGACGACCCGCCGCACTTCGAGGACGAGGTGTCGGCCGCCGCGACGCCGCCGTCGGTCTTGGTTTCGGTGCTGTCCGTCGCGCCACACGTCCGTTCGGTGTCTGCGGTGTCAGTAGGATTGCTCATTGTCAGAAGTCGTCGACGTCACGCCCGCCGCGCGGGGTGACGAGGTGCGTTTTGTGGTCGTTGCGCCAGGGCTCGGTCTCGTGAGTGCCCACCAGGATGGAGGTCCCCATCCCGCCGACGGTCTCCTCGTGGTCGGCGGCGTCGCCGAGCGTCGTGATGGTGAACTCCTCGCCGTCGAGGTTTCGGCCCGCGTCGCCGCGGCCGGCGTCGTTGAAGATGCCCACCGGCACGTCGTCGGCTCGCTCCTCCCGCAGAATGTCGATCGCGCGGGTGTAGTTCCGCCAGCAGTTGTAGAGCACGACCACGAAGTCCGCGATCGCCGCGGCACGGAGCTTCTCCTCGATCTCGTCCCACCCGCGCCACTTGTCCGACAGCGATATCGTACAGAAGTCGTTCGACAGCGGCGCGCCCATCATCGCCGCGCCGCCCAGCGCCGCCGTCACGCCGGGGACGATCTCGATCGGCACGTCGGTGGCGTCGTCGGCGTCGGCCATCGTGAACACCAGATCCGACTTGCCGTAGACGTTCGGGTCGCCGCCGGAGACGTGCGCCACGTCCTCGCCCGCCCGGACCCGCTCGAACGCCTCGCGGGTGAGTTCGATCTGCTGGCCCATCGAGGATCGGACGACCTCCTGATCGGATTCCTCGACCGCCGACTCCGGCGGGAGCGTGCCGTCGTCGCGGAGGAACTCCTGATAGAGGTTCGACGCGATCACGCAGTCGGCGCCACGGATCACGTCGCGGGCCCGCTGGGTCATGTGCCCCGGGAGCCCGGGGCCGATCCCGACGACGTAGAGGGTGCCGTGGTCGGCGCTCATCGTCCCACCGCCCGGGAGCCACACGCCCCGCTCATCGCCCCACCGCCACGGTCACCGCGTCGTCGTGCCGTCGCTTCTCGACGAGGAGTTCGTGGTGGCGGCCGGCGGCGATGGCGCTGGCTTCGGCGATCCCGGGCCAGCCGATCAGCTCCTTCGACCGCGAGGGTGTCGGCCCCTCGAACTCCAGGAGGGTCTCTCTGTCGAGGTACGCGACCCCGACGTCGAACTCCCGGGCGGCCGCGAGCAGCCCCGGCTCGCCTTCCTTCCGGGTCGCGGTCGCGACGAACTCGACGTCGTCGGGCGTCAGGTCCGCTTCCGCGAGGGCCTCGCGCCACGCAGTCAGGAACTGCTCGGCGTCGGCGCCGGAGACGCTCCCGGTGCCGAGGACGACCCCGTCCTCGGAGTTGCGCTTCAGCACGGTGACGTCGTCGCCGACCAGCACCGCGTTCGGGCCGTCGAGCCGCTCGATCGGTCCCAACTCGTCGTTGAGCACCGCGAGGTTGGTCGCCACCGTGGAGTCGCCGTTGACGACGTGGGTGTCGACCGCCTTCGCGCGGCTCTCGACGCCCTGTTTGCCCGCCGCCTCCGAGGCGGTGGTCATCGCGGGGACCGCCCCGAGCTTCGAGAGGTCGTGGGCGACCTGGTTGGCGCCGTGGTGGCCGCCGGTCAGCGGGATCGCCCACGTGAGTGCCTCGTCGACGACGACCACGGCGGGATCGTCCCACTTGTCGTCGAGCAGCGGCGTGGTCTTCCGCATCGCGATCCCGCTGGCCATCAGCCCGACGAAGCAGTCGTACTCGCCCCAGTGCTCTTCGAACACGTCGCCGTGGTACTCGATGATGTCGATCAGGTCGTAGTCGTCGGCGAGATCGGATTTGATCTCCTCGGCGGTGTCGAGCTTCCGCCCGAAGCTGATTATCGCGATCTCCTCGGCCACCTCGCCGTCGCTGTCGGCGGTGCTGCAGCCGTGTGCGTCGCTTCCGTCCGATTCGGTCGCGTCGGCGTCGGTGCCGCCCGCGTCGGCGCTCGCCGTCCCGCCGTCGGTGACGATACTGTCAGGTGTTTCGGTGTCGTGTTCTCGTTCAGTCATCGGTTTCGGCCTCCTGGCCGTCGGTGCCGCGGTTCGCCCACCCGTCGTAGAGGTACGATCGCTCGTAGCCCGCGCCGGTCGCCGCCTCGCCGACGATCACCATCGCCGACGCCCGGTAGCCCGCCGCCTCGACCCGGTCGCCGATCGTCCCGATCGTGCCCTCGATCACGTCCTCGTCGGGCCACGACGCGTGGTAGACCACCGCCACCGGGGTGTCGGGGTCGTGGCCGTCGTCGAGCAGCCGGTCCATCGTCTCCGCGACCGCGTGGGTGCCCAGGTAGATGCAGACCGTGACGTCGCCGTGGCCGACGAAGTCGCTGATGTGGTCCTCGTTCTCCGACAGGGTCGTCCCCTGTGGCCGGGTGAAGACGACGTGGTTCGCCACCTCGTTGAGCGTGAGCTGGGTCCGGAGCGTCGCGGTGGCGGCGAACGCCGAGGTGACGCCGGGCACGAAGTACGAGGGGACGCCCTCGGCATCGAGTGCGTCCATCTGCTCGATTGCGGCGCCGTAAATCGCCGGATCGCCGCTGTGGAGCCGCACGACCGTCCGTCCGGCCTCGTAGGCCTCTTTCATGAGCGGGATGAGTTCCTCCAGATCCTTCCCGATGCTCGACACCTGCTCGGCGTCGGCGCAGTACTCTTCTAGGAGTTCGCTGTTCACAAGCGACCCCGCGTGGACGACCAGGTCCGCGTCCTCGACGAGGCGCTTGCCGGTGACGGTGAGCAGTCCCGGGTCACCCGGTCCGGCGCCGATGAAGGGGATGCCTTCACGGACGTCGCCGGCGGTGTACTCCGGATCGGCGGCGGAACGGGTCGGATCGTCGGACGGGGTGTCGGGGTCGGCGTCGCTCATTCGGCACCCTCCGGACCGCTTCCGTCGGCTGCTTCCGCCCCGCCGTCGGCGGTGAGATCGCCCGCGGTCGCGTCGGCCCCTCCCGATCTAGCGGCAGCCTCGGCGCCGCCGTCGGCTGAGTCGGCGTCGACGCCGTCGAACGCCGCGGTCACCAGGTCGCGCTCGAACGACCGCTTCTCGGCGTACGCCAGCGTGTAGTAGTCACGGTCGGCGACCGCCTCGGGGTCCGAGGTCACGACCGTCTCGCCCTGTTCCATGAACAGCCGGCGGCCGTAGGTGACGTCGTAGCCCGCCTCGGAGAGCTTCCCGTCGGTTGCGACCGCGTCGGTCACCTTGAACAGGATCATCCGGTCGGGCCCCGTCGGCGCCGCGCCGTCGGCAGCCTCCCGGAGCGACAGCCCGGTGCCCGACTCGATTTCGACGCCCAGCGCGGTCGCGAAAGCCGTGACCGCGCTCACGCCGGGGACGACCTCCACGTCGATCCCGGGGTGAAACGCCGACAGCGTCCGCCTGAGGTGGCCGAACGTGGAGTAGATGTTGGGATCGCCCAGCGTCACGAACGCGACGTCGTCGGACCGCGCTCCCGCGGCGACGTCCTGGGCAGCCGTTCGCCACGCCCGCCGCAGCTTCTCGCGATCCCGGGTCATCGGGAAGTCGAGGTCGCCGAGTTCCGATTCCTCGACGTGGTTCAACGCGACCGACCGCGAGAGCCGCCCCGGCGAGTAGACGGTATCGACCGACTCCAGGAGGCGCTTGCCCCTGACGGTGACCAGGTCTGCCTCGCCAGGGCCCAATCCGATGCCGTAGACGGTCATTCGGGGGCGCCCTCGCCGTCGGTTCCGGCCTCGGTGTCCCGCCCGACGACGACGTAAACGGGGTTCTCGGAGTTGAAGCTGGTCGCGCCCGCGAGCTCGTAGCCGTGGCTCACCTGGACCTGGAGCACCTCGTCGAGGATCTCGCGCTCCCGGAACGCCTCGATCGCGTCGCCGGCGACCTCGACCCGCGAGACGTTCATCACAACCCGGGTGGCGTCGGAGTCGACCACGTGGTCGAGAACGGCCTCGTAGTTCCGGCTCCCGCCGACGAACACCGCGTCGGCGTCGTTCGGGAGCCCCTCGGGCGCTTCGGCCTCGCGGAGCGAGACGTCGGCGTCGTAGTCGTTGGCCGCGAGATTCTTTCGTGTGACCGACAGCCGGCCGGGCTTGCGTTCCAGCGCGGTGACGCGCCCCGCCCGCCGGGCGGCCTCCACGGTGACCGCGCCGGTGCAGGAGCCGACCTCGACGAGGTGGTCCGAGGGGGTCAGCGCCAGTTTCTCCAGCGCGACCGCCCGGATTTCCGGCTTCGTCGGGCCGGCCTTCGCGTCGTGTGGCAGTGCTACCTGAGACATCACCCACACCGTTCGCTTCGGCCGTGAAAACAATTGGGGTTGGTGTTATACAAATACAGTTGTTCTTCTGCGGGGCGAAAATCAACTGAACTTGCGTTACTGTAAACAGAATTGTTTTGAGGCCGGGGGGGAATGCAGATGAGTACGGAGGACTTCCACGTGCACATCATCGAAGGGTTCCTGCCGCCCGTTTGGGCCGTCGTCTGGACCGTCGCCGCCGCCCCGGTGGTGATCTACGGCGCCCGGCGCACCCTCAGCCTGGTCCGCGTCGACGCCCGGACGAAGGCGCTGGTCGCAGTCGCGGCGGCGTTCGTGTTCGTGCTGTCGGCGCTCAAGCTTCCCACAGTGGCGGGGAGCTCCGCCCATCCCACCGGCACTGGCGTACTCGTGGTGCTGTTCGGCCCGGCTGTCACCGCGTTCGTGTCAGTCATTGTGCTTTTCTACCAGGCAGTGTTGCTCGCCCACGGCGGGGTGACGACCCTCGGTGCCAACGTCACCGCGATGGGGATCGTCGGCCCGTTCGTCGGGTGGATGGCCTACCGGGCGGCCCGATCGGTCGGGTCGGTCCAGCAGGCCACCTTTCTCGCGGCGACGGTCACCGACTGGACCACGTACCTGGTGACGTCGGTCCAGTTGGGGCTGGCATTTCCCGCCGGGGGGGATCTCGCGGGCGTCGCCGCAGCGACGCTGGATTTCGCCGCGATCTTTTCGCTCACGCAGCTCCCGATCGGAATTCTCGAAGGCGCCCTCGCCGCGGCGATGGTCGGATACATTCTCCGGCTGGAGACCGACGCCGCGAACCGGTTGGGGGTGACGGCGTGAAGCGCGCCATCGGGGTCGGCGTCGGCGTCGCGGCGCTCGTGCTGTGTCTGGCTGTGGCCGGGGGCGGCGCCGTCGGCACCGACCAGCAGGCCGCCGCGACCGCCGCGGAGGGCGCCCCCGACTACGACCGGTGGGCCGTCCCGGCGTGGACACCACCCGGGCCGTGGGGCGAACCCCTCCTGTTCGCGCTCCAGGCGGGAGTCGGCGGCGGCGTGATGACATACTACCTCGGTCGGCTCCGGAGCGGCCGCAGGGCGGCGAGTGACTCCTGAAACAGACCGATGCACCGGACGCTCGAACGGATCCAGACCGACGCCACACCCGCCGTGAGTGGGCCGCTCAGGGTGTACTTCGTGGGGGCAGCGCTTCTGCTCACCGCGACGGCGACGCGGCTCGGTGCGTTCGCGGTCGCGACGGTGGCGTTCGGTGCGCTGACGGTTCACGCGGTCGGACGGGCGTACTTCGGGGTGCTCCGGTATCCGCTGGCGTTTCTCGTCCCGAGCGTCGCGCTGGTCGCAGTCATCACGCCCGGGACGCCGGTGGTGGAGTTGTGGGTGCTCTCGGTCACGGGGCGTGGGCTCGAAACCGCCGCGACCGTGGGGCTGCGTGCGGTCGCGTCGCTCACGGTACTGTCCTTTCTGGTGCTGACGACGACCGTCCCCCAGCTGGTTGCCGCGCTCGACGGCCTCCGGCTGCCCGATCCGGTGACGGAGTTACTCCTCTTGGTGTACCGCGGGATCCAGGTGCTCGTCGCGGAGTCGGCCCGACTCCACACCGCCGCCCGGCTCCGCGGGGGGTTCCGCTCCCGCCGCCACCTCTTTCGCACGACGAAGCTCGTGTCGGCGTCGCTGCTCGTGAGCGCCCTGGACCGGGCGGCCGCGTTCGGGACCGCGATGGAGTCGCGGAACTACGCCGGCCGGATGCCGGTCACGACGTCGGAAAACGGCGGGTACGGCGTCGTCGGCGCGGTGTTTGTCGCCTTGATCGCCGCGAGGTGGCTGGCGTGATCGAGACTGTCGACCTCCGGTTCGGCTACGGCGACCGGCTGGTGCTCCGCGGCGTCGACTTCACCGCAGAGTCCGGCGAAGTGACGGTGCTACTGGGCCGAAACGGCGCCGGGAAGTCGAGCCTGCTGAAGCATTTCAACGGGGTGTTGGAGCCCGACGAGGGGTACGTCGCGGTCGGCGGCGAACGGGTCGCGTACGACGACGCGGGGCTGGAACGGGTACGGCGACAGGTGGGGTTCGTCTTCCAGCGCCCGGTCGACCAACTGGTCGCGCCGACGGTCGGCCAGGACGTCGCGTTCGGCCCGGCGAACGACCGTGACGCCACGGTCGACCCCGACGGGGAGCTGGTCGAGCGCACGCTGGAGCGCGTCGGGCTCGACGGCTACCAGGACCGACTGTGCTCACGGTTGAGCAACGGCGAGCGGAAGCGGGTCGCACTCGCCGGCGTGCTGGCGATGGACCCCGACTGTATCGTCCTCGACGAGCCGACCTCGGGACTCGACGGCGACGGCACCCGCGCGCTGATCGAACGGCTCCGCAGGCTCGCAGGCGATGGGCTCACTGTCGTCGTTTCCACCCACTACCCCAGGTTCGCATCGGCGGTCGGCGACGTCTTCACGGTTCTCGACGACGGGCAGATCGCGTACCGCGACCGGACGCTCGACGGCGTCGACAGCGAGGCGTTTGGGCTACGTGGATTCGAGTGCGGGTGCTGCGACAGAGAGCAAGGTGACGTCGGACCCCGATAAGCGTCGCAGATACCGGCGGAAATTGGTGCCGTCGCGTTGATTAGAAGCCCACTCCGTGAACGACTACGTATGGCAGACGACGACCAGACGCCGCTCGGATTCGGAACGCGAAGTCTCCACGCCGGACAGGAACCCGACCCCACCACCGGGGCGCGGGCCCCGCCGATCTACCAGACCACGTCCTACGTCTTCGACGACGCTGAAGACGCTGCGGGGCAGTTCGCCCTGGAGAAGGAGGGATTCATCTACAGCCGCTTGATGAACCCGACGGTCGCGACGCTCCAAGAGCGGCTAGCGTCGCTGGAGGGCGGGATCGGCGCCGCTGCGACCGCCTCCGGCATGGCGGCGCTGGATCTCGGGACGTTCCTGCTCGCGTCGGCCGGCGACAACATCGTCACCGCGGCGTCGCTCTACGGCGGCACCTACACCTACTTCAGCCACACCGTCGAGCGCCGCGGGATCACGACGAAGTTCGTCGATACCCTCGATTACGAGGCCTACGAGGAAGCGATCGACGAGGACACCGCTTACGTCCACTTGGAGACGATCGGCAACCCCGCACTGGTCACGCCCGACATCGAACGGGTGGCCGACATCGCCCACGACCACGACGTCCCGCTGTTCGTCGACAACACCTTCGCGACGCCGTCGCTCTGCCGCCCGATCGAGCACGGCGCGGACTTAGTGTGGGACTCCACCACCAAGTGGCTCCACGGCGCGGGAACCACCATCGGCGGGATCCTCGTCGACGGCGGGTCGTTCCCGTGGGCCGACCACGCCGAGAAATTCCCCGAGATCGGGGCCCCCAATCCCGCGTACCACGGCGTCAACTTCGCGGAGCGGTTCGGCGACGCCGCGTTCACCTACGCCGCGATTGCACGGGGGCTCCGCGACCTCGGGAACGCCCAGTCACCGTTCGACGCGTGGCAGACCCTCCAGAAGCTGGAATCGCTCCCGATGCGCATGGAGCGCCACTGCGAGAACGCGATGGCGGTCGCGGAGTATCTGGAAGACCACGACGCGGTCTCGTGGATCAACTACCCCGGGTTGGAGAGCCACGAAACCCACGCGGAGGCGTCGGAGTACTTAGACGGCGGCTACGGCGGGATGATCACCTTCGGGCTCGCGGAGGGGTACGACGCCGCCCGCGACACCGTCGACAACGTCGAGCTCGCATCGCTGCTCGCAAACGTTGGCGACGCCAAGACGCTCGTGATCCACCCGGCGTCGACGACGCACCAGCAGCTCACCGAAGAGGAACAACACGCCGCGGGCGTCACGCCCGATATGGTCCGGCTGTCGGTTGGGATCGAGGACGTCGCCGACATCATCGCCGACCTGGACCAGGCAATCGCGGCGGCGACCAGCTGAGGGGGCAGTCACGACTGCTTCCGGATTGTCGCCCACCCGGCGGGCGACGGCCGAGGTCCCGGCGTATGCAGCCGCTTGCGCGTCCGACCGCACGACGGCGTGCGGTCGAGTGAGCGAATAGGTGTGGCTGGTAGGACAGTCGACCACAACAATCCGTGTGAAGTGGCCGCCGGATCACCCTGCGACGGCGGAACGAACAGCAAAGTCTAATGGGATGGCACTACAACAGTTCTGTTGATGCCTACAGTAGAATACCTTAATTACGAGGTAGTCGAGGACGAGGGCTGGGACATGGACGCAGACGATCTCTTCGAGCAGGCCGCCGACGCCGACCTCGGCGACGAGGACTACGGCACGCTTGAGGTGAACCAAGGCGAGTACATCCTGGAAGCCGCCGAGGCGCAGGGCTACGACTGGCCGTTCTCGTGCCGCGCCGGCGCCTGCGCAAACTGCGCTGCCATCGTCAAGCAGGGCGACATCGACATGGATATGCAGCAGATTCTCTCCGACGAGGAAGTCTCGGAGAAGAACGTGCGGCTGACCTGCATCGGGTCGCCCACCGCCGACGAGGTGAAGATCGTCTACAACGCCAAGCACCTCGACTACCTCCAGAACCGCGTCATCTGAGCGGGACCCTCGGTAGAACGTGCTGATACCGCAGCAGTGCGGTCAATTTCTTCGGGTGACCACCCTTTCGTCCCGACGACTTACCAGTACTCCCGTGTGGATTCCGCTAACGGAATCAAATGTCGCGGGAGCCGAAACAACGGCCGCTAGATGGGCGAAACCCCGAGCCCACCCGGGTGGGCAACCCTGAGGAATCCGGGGGAACTACCCGTCTCAGGAGCCTCAGGCCCCTACCTCATTGTCTGCACCGGAATCGGAACCGTCTTCGGCGTTCTCGCCGTCCGAACTGCCCTCCCCGTCTTCGTCGCCGACATCCTCGCCGTCGCCGGCGTCTTCACCATCGCCGGCATCCTCACCGTCTTCAGCATTCTCGCTGTCGCCGGCATCCTCACCGTCTTCAGCATTCTCGCCATCGCCCGCTTCGTCTCCCTCGCCGGCATCCTCACCGTCGCCAGTGTCCTCACCGTCGTCGGCGTCTTCACCGTCGCCGGCATCGTCTCCGTCGCCGGCATCATCCGGGGTTTCGATCGTGATGATCGCGTCCTGCCCGAACTCGTTGGAGAAGACGCTGTGGATGTACGTGCCCGGGGGAGTCCCGGTAGAGTCGACCTCGAACTGGATGGTCGTGGAACGTTCACCCTCAAGGTCGACGGTTCGGGTCTCCACGAGGTCGCCGTCGAACCGGAACTGGATCGGTTGCTCGTGTGCGAATTCGTTGGTGTTCGACACCGTAGCGTTCACCGTGACGGTGTCACCCGCGGTCACCGACTCGGGTGCGATGAGGCCCGTGATGTCGAAGGATTCGATCTCGTCGGCGATCACGACCCGGGCCGGCTGTCCGTCTGCACGCGTGTATATGCCGTGGATGTACGCGTCGGAATCGACCTCCGACGTGTCGAGGGAGGTAGTGATGGTGGTCGAATCGCCGGCATCGAGGCTGACCTCCTCGCGGGGAGGATGTCAATCTCGTCCGGCAATCACTCGTGAACAGCCGGCAGCTACGAGGTATCGGATAAGATCCGCTTATCCGGGAGTCTTGACGGCATCGACGCCGGAGTTCGCAGAAGCCCTTGGGCGGCAGAGCCGGAGGATACGGGAGTAATTCGTTCCATCCGACGTGTCCGAGCGGTCCCACCTCGACGGCGGGGGTGCCGGCCGACAAGCGCGGAGAGTCCACCGGACTGCTGTTGCGGACGGGTTGCACCCTCCACTCGAACGCCCCTCTCGTGCATCGCCTGTCGGGTGCTCTGCGGTTGTCCGGTCGGTCAATCGTGGGCCGAGTGCCACACGCGGTGTCGGCGACTCTCGGGGGCCGGCGCGAGGCGGATGCACGGACAACGCCGCCGAGGTCGACTCGGCGAGGTGGGCGTGGGACGCGGTCTGGTTCGTACGCCGGGGCCGCGTCCCGGAGCAGAGCGCCGGGACGGCCGGCCCGTCGCCCGCGGACACGTTCGGCGTGACTCTCTTGTGACGACCCGCCGTATATTCCACAACAGAACGCCCGAGGGCCCTGTCGGATCCGTTCACATACCGATGTCAGATCTCGCATCCAACGCTGTTCCGAACGACGTCGAACCGAGCGACTGCCGGCTCCGGGTCACCGGCGCAGCGTCGACGCCGCTCCGGCGTCAGCCGGCAACGCTGGCCGAGCTTCCCGCAGCAACTGTTGCAGCGGCCTTCGGCTGCCGGGAGGAGCGGGAGACCGAGGGTCTCTGGTGGCGTGGCATCCGCGTCGAACGCCTCTTCGACCGGGGCAAGCTGACGGCCGCCGCCGGGTACGTGCTCGTCCGTACGGTGGACGGCGACGACGCGTGTGCGTTCTCGACGGACCGCGTTGCGAACGCGGTTCTCCCGTTTGAGCTCGGCGGCGACAGCCGTCCGATCGAACGCGGCGGCCCTGCTCGGCTCGCACCGGCCGATGAGGGATCGGACCCCTGGAAGGGCGTCAAGCGGGTCGCAGAACGCGAAGTCAGTGCTGCGGACCCGGCCGCCGAACAGGTCGCGCTCGGCGGGCTGGGGTGATTTCGGGATGCCGACCTGGGACGAGCGGTTTCGAGCCGGGAGCTACCCCGCGGATCCGGATCCATCACCGGTGTTGCGCCGGTATCTCGACGCGTGCCCCGACGGGCGGGCGCTCGACGTCGCGACCGGAACCGGCCGCAACGCGGTCTTTCTCGCGGGTGAAGGCTACCGGGTCGACGCGATCGATCACTCGCAGGAAGGGCTGCGTATCGCGCGGGAGAACGCCCGCGACCGGGGCGTCGCAGAGCGGACCGACTGGATCTAAGCCGACGTCGGGAGCTACGAGTTCCCGGCGTCGACGTACGACCTCGTCACGATCAGCTTCTACCGGCCGGTCGACCGGTTGCCCGATATCACCGAGGCGCTGACTCCCGACGGCGTCCTGTTCGTGCAGCACCACCTCCGGACCGACGCCCCGGTCGACGGCGGTCCGAGCGGCGATCGATACCGGTTCGCGTCGAACGAGTTGCTGCGAGCGTGTCTCGGTTTGACGGTTCTGCACTACGCCGAGCGGACCGAGATCCGTGACGGCGGCCGCAACGCGGTCGCCGAGATCGTCGCCCGGAACAGTTCGGGTCACCGACAGTCGTATCCGGAGGTCGAGTGGGGGTGACCGACGTGCGCAGACTCAGACGGCTTGCACCGCGTCGAGTACCTCGTCGTAGTCGGGTTCGTTCGTCGGGTCACCGGCGACCCAACTGTAGGTGATCGTGCCATCGTCGTCGAGGACGAACACGGCCCGGTTCGCGATCCCGTGGAGGCCGAGGTCCGCGATGTCCATCTCGAGGTCGTACGCACGGATGGCGTCGCCGCCCATATCGCTGATGAGGTCGAACTCGATGCCGTGTTCGTCGCGGAACGACCCCTGGGAGAACGGCGAGTCGGCGCTCACCCCGAGAATGGTCGCTCCGGCCGCTTCGAACTCGGCGAGGTGGTCCTGAAAGGCGACCATCTCGTTCGTACACGGCGGCGTGAACGCTCCGGGGAAGAACGCCAGAACGACCGGCCCATCACCCAGGGCGTCCTCGAGGTCGAACGATTCGTGATCAGTCGTGCCACGCGTCGCGGAAAACGTCGGTGCTGTGTCTCCAACTTCGGGCATCGATCGCACGTAGGGCCGCTCGGCTATTAAATCCTCCACGGCTGTCTGTGGCCGCTACCGCGACGCGGGCGCAATACGCGGTCGGAGGTGCGATTGCCCCCTACGCTCTCGCTGTCGGCGCTGCGGGGGAGACGACAGCCCCCGAACTCGCAGGCGCCGCCGAGCGCGCCCGAACGAGGCAGCCGAACCCGGGGTTACCCTCAGGTGGTGCCCGAAGGAGCAGCACGCGTCGCGGTCGCCGTCCGGCGGTGTGCAAACACAAGCTACAACTCCCCCGGGGGCGGTCCACCAGTATGTTCGCCAGCGTGCCGGACGTCCTCCGGTTGGCCGTCCTCCCGGTGCTCGGGTGGGCGGCGTGGCGGGACGTCGAGATTCGTCGGGTGCCGAGCCGGACGTGGTACCCGCTCGTCGGTCTCGGGGCGCTCCTGCTCGTGTGGGACGCCGTCGACCACCTCTCGTTTGCAACCACAGCCGACGTGTTGTTTTTCGTCCGGGTCGGGGTCAGTCTCCTCGTGGTCGCGCCGATCGCGTATCTCTTCTGGCGGCTCGGCGGGTTCGGCGGCGCCGACGCCAAGGCGTTGATCGCGATTTCGGTCCTGCTGCCGACGTTTCCGACCTACTACTTCTCGGGGTTCACCCTCCCCGTCGCGGTGACTACCCTGGGCGTCTTCTCGATGACGATCCTCACCAACACGGTGGTGTTGGCCGCGGGCTACCCGATTGGCCTCCTGGCCCGGAACCTGCTGGACGGCGAGGTGACTATCCCGGTTGCGCTGTTCGGCCGCCGCATCGACGTCGCGACGCTCCCGAGCGCCCACGGCCGGCTGTTCGAGACCACCGACGGGTTCACCCGAGGCGGCCTCGACATCGACGCCCTCCGGATGTATCTCCGGTGGCGCGGGACAAGTCTGGACGCCGTCCGGTCGAACCCCGGGTGGGGGCGCGATCCGGCGAGCATCGACGAGACGTACGACCCGACCGACGGCGCTGTCGGCGACGGCGGCCACGACCCCGCTCTCACGCCTGCGCCGGACGCCGAGTACGATCCTGACCCGGCGGACCCGTGGGGCGCGGCAGCGTTCCTCGACAGCATCGACGGGACGGCGTACGGCACCTCCCCGGAGAAACTCCGCGATGGCCTGGAAGTCGTCACCGAGCGCGACGCGGTGTGGATCTCTCCGGGGATCCCGTTCATCGTCCCGATGTTCGTCGGAACGCTCGTTGCGTTCGTCTACGGCGACGTAGTGTTCGGGGCGTTGGGGGCGCTCGGGGTGGTGTGAGACGGGGAAAGTCCCCTCACGGAGCGGGCGCGGGGTCGGCCGCCGAACCCCCGGGCCGAGAGTGCGTGCGGGGACGGAGGATGCGGGCCACAGCCACGCCCGACGCTCGGTGGCGAACGGCTCCGCGCGGCGGGAGGTGACGCCGCCGAAGTAGCCGAGCGCGAGGCGCAGCCGAGCCGCCTCAGGCGGTGGCGTGACGCGGCCTCGCTCTCTCCCGCACCCGAACGACGCCGACCGAGAGGGTCGTGTTTAGTTAAGCGAATGCTGGTCGAACAACCGCCACGGGCGGGACTGGAAGGGGCTGCGCTCTCGACGAAGACGGG
>Ga0102942_1000259_pt1 | contig 19426 bp, 20 predicted proteins | sample SalPon2_C_H2O_MG_FD_78171 | JGI IMG/M metagenome (GOLD analysis project Ga0102942, IMG submission 78171) | Salt pond water microbial communities from South San Francisco under conditions of wetland restoration - Salt Pond MetaG R2_C_H2O_MG | ecosystem: Environmental > Aquatic > Non-marine Saline... | reverse complement strand
TGTTCCTGCTCGAACCCTCGCTGGTCGAGAACCCGCCGGGCGACGACGCCGACGAGCACGCGAGCGAAATCGTCGACCGCGTGGCGGCCGCGACGGACGCCGACGTGGTCGTCCACACCTACTGGGGCGCCGTGCCGGAGAAGACGTACGCGCACCTGATGGACGCCGACGTGGACGCCATCGGCTTCGACTTCGTGACCGAAACCGAGGACGCCCTCTACAACATCAACGAGTACGGCACCAAAGAGCAGGTGGCGCTGGGACTGGTCGACGGCCAGAACACGCTCGTCGAGTCGCCGGAGACGATCCGGGACCGCGTCGAGTGGGTCGACGACCGCACCCACACCGACTTCGAGCGGGCCTACGTCACCTCGAACACCGAACTGTTCTATCTGCCGGTCAACAAGTTCGAGGAGAAACTGCAGGCGCTCGGTGACGCCGCGGCGCTCGCGGAGGTGGACGCATGAGCGAGAACAACCGCGAGCAGTTCCGGCCCGACGACCATCCGAACGACCACTTCCTGCTCACCTCCATCGTCGGTTCGTACCCGAAGCCCAAGTGGCTCAACCGGGCGGCCGACCTCGCGGAAGACGAGGAGTCGAAGTTCACCGAGGAACACCTCCACGAGGCCCACGACGACGCCTGTCGCGTCATCGTCGACGAACACGAGCGGACGGGGCTGGACACCGTCTCCGACGGCGAGATGCGCCGCAACGAGATGGTCGAGTTCTTCGCCGACCGCATCGAGGGCTACGAGTTCAACGGGCCGGTCAAGGTCTGGGGCCACAACTACTTCGACAAGCCCTCGGTCGCCGACGAAGTCGAGTACACCGAGTCGTGGCTGGTCGACGAGTTCGAGTTCACGCAGGCGGCCGCGAGCAAGCCGGTCAAGGTGCCGATCACCGGCCCGTACACGCTGGCCGCTTGGTCGTTCAACGAGGCTTACGAGACCGATGCCGACCTCTCGTACGCCCTCGCCGACCTCGTGAACGAGGAGATCGAGGCGCTGGTCGACGCCGGCGCGCGATACATCCAGATCGACGAACCCGCGCTGGCGACGACGCCCGACGACCACGCCATCGTCGGCGAGTGTCTCGAACGCATCGTCGCCGGGGTTCCCGACGAGGTGCGCATCGGCCTCCACGTCTGTTACGGCGACTACTCCCGCATCTACCCCGAACTGCTGGAGTACCCCATCGACGAGTTCGACGTGGAACTCTGTAACGGCGACTACGAACAGATCGACGTGTTTACCGATCCCGAATTCACCACGGACCTCGCGTTGGGCGTCGTCGACGTTCACACGACGGACGTGGAGTCGGTCGAGGAGATCAAGGAGAACATCAAAGAAGGCTTCGAGGTCGTTGCCCCGGAGAACTTGACGGTCAGCCCCGACTGCGGCGTGAAGCTCCTGCCGCGTGAGGTCGCCCGGCAGAAGATCGAGAACATGGTGACCGCGACCCGTGAGATCGAGGCCGAACTCGACGCCGGCGAGATCGATCTCGGGCCCGAAGTCAGCGCCGATTAGTTTTCGACCACCACTGCCGTCGCCTCGACGACGGCGTTCACTTCCGTTCCCTCCTCGACGCCGAGTCGGGTGACGGAGCTCCCTCACTCGCCGTTACTCACCAGCACGTAGACCAGCAGTCCCCAGACGACGAACTCGGCGTAGAACGACGGGGTCCAGAGGTACTGCACGAAGAACTCGACGGGTGGGAGGTCGACCGCGGGCGTGTGTCGGATCGCCGGCCACGCCAGAAAGAGCACGTCGGCCGGGCGACCGTTGAGGAGCATGTGGAACGCGTCGAGGAGGAGATGAGACGCCCAGCCGAGCCAGAGCGGCGTCCACGCACGGCGGGCGAACACGGCGGCGAAGCCCACGACGAGCAAGAGCAGGGAGTGGCCGGCCGTCTGGTAGAGGTCGACGACCCCGACCATCGCCGCGGGCTTGTCCACGAGGTCGGGGAGGGCCGCCCCCACGACGAGCGGAAGGACCGGGAGGTCCCACCGTTTGCCGACGACGTACCCCGCGGCGAGATGCGTTGGAAACAGCATCGAACGGCGTGTCGTGGGAGTGTCCGGCGTATATGGCTGTCGTTCGCGAGCGTCGCCTACGCCGCGAGCGTCGACCCGCGGTCGGCGTAGCGGTGGTAGCCGTCACGGGTACCGACGGCGAGGAGGGCGCCCCCGACGAGCGCCAGAAGTCCGGCTTCGACGTTCGGCGGCACGGCGTCGACGACGCCCACGCCCGCGGCGACGCCACCGACGAACCCGACCTGCAGGAGGCAGACGGCGGCGACGGCGTGGCGGCGGGTGGAAGCGTACAGCGACCCCACGGCGGCCGTCTCGGCCGCGGCGTGGACCGCGAGGACGGCCGCACCTAGGAGGCCGAGGGCCGCGTCGGCGGCGTAGACGGTGGCGAGGACGACGCCTTCGAAGCCGCGATGTAGCGTCACGGCGCCGAGGGCGGCGTCGGCACAGGCCCCGCAGTCCGTGACCGCGTGGCCGCGAGCGAGGACGACGGCGCCCACGCCCGCACCGACGCCGAGCGCCGCGCCGGCCGGCGCCCCGTCGATTGCGAGGGCGACCGAGAGCCCGCCGAGCGCGAGCAACAGGACGGGCACGGCTCCGCGCGAACGGGGTAGTCGGTCGACGGCCGCGAGGACGAGGCCGCCGCCGAGGAGGCTGGCGGCAACCGAGACGGCGACGACGGCGGGGAAGGCGAGGCCGACCGCCGTCCCTGTCGTCCCGTGGGCGGTCACCGGCGCCGACAGGAGCGTCGTCCCGAGGAGGGCGACGAGCGCCCGCCCGCCCCGGCGGCGTCGACGCCGGGTGGCCGGGCGGCGGTCGATACGATAGTGGACCACGAGAACGGGATCCCGCGTCGTCAGACCGCCTCGGGGCCGGTCTTGCCGGTGCGGACCTGGATAGCGTCGTCGACGGGCAGGATGAATATCTTGCCGTCGCCGGGGTCGCCGGTGTGGGCCGCCTCGCGGATGGCGTCGGCCACGTCGTGGCCGTCCACGTCGGCGACGACGCACTCGACTTTCGTCTTCTGGTGGAGGTCGACGGTGTACTCCTCGCCGCGCCACTGCCCCTTCTTCGCCGGTTGGGAGCCGCGGCCGGAGACGTTCGAGACGGTGATCGAGGGGGCGCCCGCCTCGGCCACCGCCTGCTTCACCGCGCCGAGCGAATCCGGGCGGATGTAGGCGACCACCATCTCGATATCAGTCATCGTCGGCCACCCCACTGCCGTCGGCGGCAGTCGTGCTGGTCGTGCGCCCCGCGCTGCCGACGGAGTTGTCGCCGAACTCGGGGTAGGTCACGATGCCGTGCTCCGAGGAGTCGAGCCCCTCGCGTTCGTGTTCGGCGCTCACCCGCGCCCAGCCGAGCGCTTTGAGCAGGCCGTAGATAGCGAACGTGATGGCGGCCGCCCAGAGCGCGAGGACGACGACGCCGACGGCCTGAATCCCGAGTTGGGAGATGGAGAAGGCCGACGTGGTGTTCACGAAGGGGTAGGCCAGCGCACTCAGCGCACCGGCGGAGCCGTGAACCGGGAAGACGGCACAGACGTCGTCGATGCCGAACTTCTCCAGCAGATCGAAGACGAGGACGACCTGCACGCCGGCGATGAAGCCGACGACGAGCGTCGCGGGCCAACTCGCCACCGCCGCGATGGAGCAGACGGAGACGAGACCGGCCAGCAGGCCGTTCGCGGTCATGAGGCTGTCGACCTTGCCGCTGCGGAGGACGCTGACCGCCGCGGCACCGATGCTGCCGGTGGCCATGACCAGCGCCGTGTTGATCGCGACGCGGCCGGCGTAGGCGTAGTCGGCGAGGGCGAGTTCGCCGGCGTCGGTGACCTGAAAGACGTTGACGGCGGTGCCGACGTTGAAGCCGTACCAGCCGAACGCGAGGATCAGCGTCCCGAGGATGGCGTAGGGAAGCGAGTGGCCGGGGATGACGTTCGGCGAGCCGTCGTCGTTAAATTTGTCGACGCGTGGGCCGACGATGTAGGCGGCGACGAGGCCACAGACGCCGCCGGTCATGTGGACGACGGCGGCGCCGGCGAAGTCCTGGAAGCCGAGCGTCGCGAGGAAGCCGCCGCCCCACGTCAGCCCCGTCGCGACGGGGTAGATGAGGGCGCCGACGAGGACGGTAAACAGAAGGTAGCCGCGCAGTTGGGCGCGCTCGGCGACGGCGCCGGAGACGATGGATGCGGCGACCATCGAGAACGCGGCGCCGAAGAGGATGCTCGCCCACGCCGTCGAGCCGCCGGTGTAGTAGGCGTAGGCGCTCGCGAGGCTGACGCCGCTGCCCGAGGTGACGCCGGCGACGACCGCCGAAATCCCGACGCCGACGACGAAGTACGCGAGGACGCCGACGCCCCACGTCAGGACGTTTTTCGTCAACTGATTCGCGACGTTCTTCGAGCGGACCTGCCCGGATTCGAGCATGCCGAAGCCCGCGTGCATGAAGAACACGAGGAAGGTGGCGACCATCACCCAGAGCAGATTGACGCCTTCGGCGACGACGGACGGATCGACCTGGAGGAACGTCATCTCAGTCGTCCCCTGTCGAGGTCAGGTCGTGTTCGGTGTGACACGGTTCGGGCGGGAGCGAAATCGAGGGGTTGCCGTCGAGGAAGCCCTCGGGTTTGAGATGGAAGCTCGCGATTTCCACGGGGAGGACCGGCCAGTCCTCAGCGCGGGTGACGTGGCTGACGCCGAGGGTGTACCACAACACCACGTCCTCGCCGACGATGTCGCGGTCCTGTTCGGTCCACTCGGCCAGCCCCGTCGTCTCGTCGTTCTGGTTGGGGTAGTCGCCCGCCGCGAACTGTTCGTCCTCGTCGTACGGCGTCACCCAGAAGTTGTTGTGGATGAAGCCGGCGCGGCGTTTCACGCTGGAGGTGGGCTTGGCCGGCGACTTGACGTTCGAGTTGGGTTCGAGTTTGAACCCGCAGGGCCGCCCGTAAGAGTTGGTCGTCTCCGTACTCTCGACGCGCCAGTGTTTCCCCTTCAGCGGGTCGATATCGTCCCGAGCCTCCTGTTCGGTCTCCAGCAGCGTCTCCTCGGCTTTGAACCCGTTCTTGCGCCCGCTGCCGATGGGTTCGTTGTGGACTTCCTTCACCCGGTTGGGCGTGTCGTCGATGTCGAAATCCAGCCGGAAATTGAAGTGGTGCTGGTGGATGGGCGTTTTGACCTGTGGCGCGACGACTTCGTACTCCTCGTTGCTGTCGGTGGAGTCCGAGTCGGCGGGCACCGCACCGTTGGAGTCGATCCCCGTCAGACGGACTTCGCCCTCGATGGAGCCGTCGGGGTAGAAGTACCAGTAGAAGCCGTAGTCGTAGTTGTAGACGGTGGCGATGAAGGAGACGACGAGGCGACGACGGCGACGGACCTCGGTGTGCCCCTTCCGCCACTCCGTGTGTTTCCAGAGGACGCCGTCGTCCTCCTCGTGCATACAGATGGCGTTGGGCAGGGTCTTCGGGTCGCCGTTCGTGTCGTTCATCGCCACGTCGAAGTAGTGCATCTCGCCGAGGCAGTCACAGCCCTCGGTGAGTACGTTCGCCATGCGGCCGACGTGGAACTCGCCGATGTCGAAGGCGTCCTTCCAGGAGTGGTTGGGGTCGCTGTCGCCGTAGGGGACGGCCATCTCGGACGCGGAGGCGCGGTGGAGCACCTTCCGTTGCTCGCCGTCGTCCTCGAAGGTCACGTCGTGGAAGACGAGGCCCTCGCGGGGTGTCCAGCCGACCTGGAACTCCCAGTCCAACCACTCGACGCTCTGGCCCTCGACTTCGAAACTCGGGCCGTCGGGCTGCACCACGTCGAGGTGTTTGAAGTCGTCGCGGGTCGCCACCCGGTCGGCACGGAAGTCCGCGTCCTCCGGCGGCAGGGGACTGTCCTCGTCGACGACGCCGTTGTCCTCGATTTTGACGACCTCCATCTCGTCGAGGTCGACGAAGGCGAACAGCCCCTCGAGGGGTCGGGCGTAGCCGTTGTCCTCCTCCTCGGTTCGAATCCACGAGAGGCCGCGGACGAGTCGCCGGTCGGCGTGGGAGTCCGGTTCGAACCCACTCGCCGGCCACGGGTCGACGATAGCGAGATCGAAGTCCTCGACGCCGCGCTTGGCGGCCGCCGCCTGCCACTCCGGATCGTTGATGACGGCCTGTTCGGCCTGTTCGACCTCCGGCGGCGTGATCGCCGGCTGAACGTTCTCGATGTGTTCGACGCCGAGCAGTTCCTCGCCCGTGATCGACACCGTCGCCTCGTACGTCTCGCCGTCCTGTCGGACGACGATGAACGCCTCGCGATCGAAGTGGTCACCGTCCTCGTACGCCCGAACGAACTCCTTCTCCGGTTCGTCGAGGACGACGTTGTGGTAGACGGCGTCGTCGTCTACGTCCCACTCGGCTTCGAGGATGTCCGTGGCGGCGGCAATCTCCTCGGTCGCCAGCGGATCGAGCGGATGTTCCACCGCGGTCTCGCTGAGGTCTACTGCCATTTCGACACCACTCCACTAATTCCCGAATCCGATCCTTGGACGTAGTTATTCATCCCGTATTGGTGACCGATCATTTCAGGATTCACGTGAATGAGACACGAATGTATTGCATTATAGCTAGTTCACCACTATCGCGTGGTAAACGATGAATAACGAATATGGACGTACTCTGAAAGCCGAGTTAGCTGGACAAAATGCAAATAGGATGCCGATTAGGAGTATGTGTGCACAGTCAGCCAGAGATGTACCTACAGGAGATGGGGCTCTCGGAGTACGAGGCGTCGACGTACGTCGGCCTGTTGAAAGGCGGGACGTCGACGGCGAAGGAAGTCGCGAACCGGGCGGGGGTCCCCCAGTCACGGGTCTACGACGTCCTCGACTCGCTGAAGACGAAAGGCTTCGTCGTCGTACAGGAGGGGCGCCCGAAGAAGTTCGGACCGATCGAGGCGAACCGTGCCGTCTCGCAGTTTCGCGAGTTCAAGCGGCGGGAGCACGCCCGGAAACTCGACGATCTACAGGGCCTCGGCGAGCATTTCCTGACCGCCGTCGACGACGCCGACTACGGGGCGACGAGTGACGAGGTGGACATCAGTTGGTCGTATCCGAACCGGTATCACATCCTCGAGAAGCTCGAACGACTCGGCGAGAACGCCGAGTCCGAAATCCGGATGATCACGACGCCCGAGAGCTTCGAGCGCATCGCCAACCACCACGCCGAACTCCTCGCGACGAAACACGAACAGGGCGTCGAGATTCAGGCGCTGATTTCGGACGACCGCGAGATAGACGCCGCGGTTCGGGACCGGGCGAGCGAGTTGATGACGATGCGGCTGGTCGGGAACATCAGCGGCCGGCTCTACACCTACGACGGCGAGGACATCCTCCTCGCGTTTCGGGCGCCAAACGACGACGGCTACGTCGGCATCTCGACGGCGAGTCCGCACCTCTACGCCACGCTCTCGCACCTGTTCGAGTTGCTATGGGCGGACGGCGAGCCGGTGGCGTGACGCTACGCCGGGACGCCAGCGCCCACCGCGTTCCGACGGCGCACTTCGCGGGTGCCAACGGCGAGGAGGACACCCCCGACGAGCGCCAGGAGGCCGGCTTCGATACCCGGTGGCACGCCATCGACGACGGCCACACCCGCGGCGACGCCGGCGACGAACCCCGCCTGCACGAGACAGACGGCGGCGACGGCGGGACGGCGGCCGGCGGCCGCGTACAGCGATCCCACGGCGGCCGTCTCGGCCGTCGCGTGCCCCGCGACGATGGCGGCGCCGGCGAGGCCGAGGGCCGCGTCGGCGGCGTAGACGGTGGCGAGGACGACGCCTTCGAGGCCGCGATGCAGCGTCACGGCGCCCAAGGTTGCGTCCGCGCAGGTGCCACAGTCCGTGACCGTCGCGTCGCGGGCCAGATAGACGATGCCGACGCCGACGGCCGCGCCGGCGACCGTCACCGCCGTTGCGCGCGTGACGGCGAGCGCGAGCGCCGCCCCCCCAAGCGCGAACACGAGAAGCGGGAGGACCGCCCAGTCCGTCGACCACGGAAGCCGGTCGGACGCGAGGAGCACGAGGCCGCCGCCGACGAGGCTGGTGCCGACGACGCCCGCGACGACCAGCGGGAAGCCGAGGCCAGTCGCGGCGGCGGTGACGCCGTGAGCGGCCGCCGGCGTCGACAGGAGGGGGACGCCGAGCGCGGTGGCGGTCACGCGTCGGACGAGTGAGCTCATTTCCAGGGGTTCGGCACGAGGTCGGCCTGTATCTCCGCGCCCACCTCGATCCGGCAGTCTGAGCGGGGTTCAGCTACGCAGAGAAACACGTAACCCGCCCGTCGGTGCTGGGGCTTCAGCCCGTTTGCTCGCTCGACGTGGACGAGGTCACCCTCGAGGAGGCGTCCGGTGCAGGTGCCGCAGGCTCCGTAGAGACAGCCGTAGGGGACCCCGAGGCCTTCGCGCTCGGTAGCGTCGATGACCGTCTCCCCAGCCCGAACCGCGACGGTCGCCGACCGGCCGTCGCGCCACTCCAGGGTGACCTCGTGGGGCATCGACAACTACTGCCAGACGTCGCTGGTGCAGTCGCCGCCGGGCCAGCGAATCTCGTGAGCGCGGGCGGGACCGCCCGGCGCGTCGCCGAAGTCGACGAGGAAGTCCTCGTCGAGTTCCATCCGTCCCTCGTCGGGGTAGACGTCGGCTTTCATCATCAGCGACCCCTGCTCGCCGATTTCGGGGTAGAACTGGTTGTCCCAGGAGGAGAACAGGGAGGTCGTCCAGTAGAGCCGCTTCCCATCGCGACTGAGCTGGAGCATCTGTGGGGCGCCACGGATTTCGGTGCCCTGAATCTCCTGTCGATCGGCGAAGTTGCCGCCGGCCCACACCTGATCCACCAGTCGGGGGTTGCCCCAGTCGCTCACGTCGTACATCCGCACGTCGCCGTGCAGCCAGTTCGAGAAGAACAGGTACTGGTCGTCGAGCGAGACGACGATGTCCGTCACGAGGCCAGGGACCGGCATGTCCCAGTCCTCGTGTTCGCGGTCCTCGATGTCGATTACCTTCTGCCACTCCCACTCACCGTCGTCACCCTCCCAGAAGTGGAGGATGTTCGAAGAGAGTGCCGCGCCGACGAACCCCTGGGTCTCCATGGGGTTGTGCGGCATGCGAACTTCGAGCGGAATCAGACCCTCCTCGCCGAAGTTCAGGGTCTGCTGGTGGGTCTTCTCTTCCCAGTCCCAGATGTGGATGCTGTCGCCGTATTTGCCGGCTTCGACGTCTTCGAGATCGAAGCCCGGGTAGTAGGTGTTCGGCGCGGCCCACTCCGTCGAGATCATCACGTTGTGTCGGGGCTGGTACCAGTAGTCGTAGTTCATCTCCATGTCGCCGAGGTCGGCTTCCCAGTGGCCGTCGATGGAGAAGTCGCTCTGGTCCAACTGGAGGAAGCCACCGGGGAGTTCGCCGTCGGCGTCCCCGAGCATACTGATAACGACCTTCCCGCCGGGGACACAGTGAACGGTGTGCGGCGCCGACAGGTCGTATTCGAAGATTTCCTCGGGTTCGATGACCTTCTGAATCTCCATGTTCCGCGGATCCTCGGCGTCGAGGATGTGGATGCGGGAGGACCGCTGTCCGGGAACGATGAGGTGATCGCGCATCAGCCCCTCGGTGTGACACGACGACGAACAGGTGTTCCAGCCGAAGTGGTGGAGTTCGTCGCCCTTGTTCGGCATCTCGACGGTGTCGATCAGTTCGCTGTACGTGTCGGATTCGGGGTCGAGGTCGACGACGCCGATGAAGTCGGAGCCGTCGACGTCCATTCCGACACGAAGCGCGATGACGAACGCCGTCTTCTCGCGCTCCGACTCGGTTCGCATCGCCCCCGGCGTCGGATAGCCGGGTCCCTCTACCTCGTGGTGCTCGTGTCCGTGCATCTCGGTCGTATCGCTGGGTTCGTCAGTACTCATGCCAGACAGTATCATTCACGTTACCAGCATAAATAATGATTGAGTTGTCGAGCGACAACTCGTGTCGGCCGTTCGACTGTAGGGAAACCTTTTGGACTGGCCAGCGTACGCCGGAGGTGTGTCCGTGATGTCCCGTAGCGACCGGAGGCTGCCCGATGCGTGAGTTCACCTTCGACATCGTGTACGATCCGGGCGCCGATCCGGTGATGGACGTGTTCATCGAGCACCCGACGCTCGTCGCCGAGGCGCTACACGGCTGTGCGACCAAGGACCGCTTCTGGCGCATCGAGCGGCTGATCGGTCCGACGGCGGCGCTCGACGCGGTGGAACGACTCCGCCTCGACGAGACCGCTCAGACGGGGTCGGTGACCGAGACGGACTGTTCGGCCACGCAGTATCACGACGTGTTGGATCGCTCGGACGACGAGCGCGTGATCTACAGCCACGTCGAGAACGTCACGGACGGGGAGTCCGTCGAGACGCTCGCCGGTCGGTATCTACCCCACGGGTCACTCTACTGCACCACGAGACGAGAGAACTGTCACAGCTGGCGCATCTTCGTGCGGTCGGACGAGAAGGTGGGCCTGTTGTACGACGCCCTCGGCGCGCATCTGCGGGCGGGCCTTTCCTTTCGTATGGGTCACCTCCGCGACGCCGAGGGGTGGGGACACGACCCTCTGGGGTCGGTGTCGCTCCCCCCGGACCAGCGGTCGGCGATGCGCGCGGCCCTCGATCACGGCTACTACCGGACGCCACGAGAGATCACGCTAGACGACTTGGCAGCGGAACTCGACGTGCCACGGTCGACGCTCTCCTATCGGCTGCGTCGGGCGGAAGAACGGCTCGTGTCGGGGTATCTCGGCGAGACCGGCTAGCTACTCGTACAGCCAGGTCTCGTCGACCCGCTCGTAGTCCTGCAGTTCGTCCGCGTCGAAGAAGAGGTCGATCTCCCGCTCGTTCGCACCCTCGTCCGCGTGGTCGGAGCCGTGGATGACGTTTCGGCCGAGGTCGAGGCCGAAATCGCCGCGGATCGTTCCGGGGTCGGATTCGGCGGGGTCGGTCTCCCCCATCATCGTCCGAACCTGTCGGGTAGCGTCCTGACCCTCCCAGACCATCGCCATCACGGGACCGGAGGTGATGAAGTCGACGAGGCCGTCGAAGAAGGGTTTGCCCTCGTGCTCGCCGTAATGTTCGTGCGCGAGTTCGTCGGAGATCTGCATGAACTTCGCGCCGACGAGTTTGAGGCCGCGCTCCTCGAACCGCGAGATGATCTCACCGATCAGGCCACGCTGGACGCCGTCGGGCTTGACCATCACGAAGGTGCGCTCGGCGTCGCTCATTCCTCACCCTGACCGCCGGCGGCCTGGCCGTCCTGCGTCCACTCCAGGTCGCGGGCCTCACGGCCGAGGAAGTAGTTCTTCTCGGCCTTGGAGTCCACGAAATGCAGGATGGTGCCGTCGGTCTTGACGTACATCGTCCCGGTGCCCGGTTCGATCTCCTCACCCGTGTAATCGCAGGTGCGTGTGTCGACCATTACTGTCCTCCGATGGAGTCGGCGTCGCGCTGTGTCTCGCGCAGCTGGAGCACGTCGCCCTCGCGGACGGGACCCAGCACGTTGCGCGTGATGATTCGCCCCTTGTTCGAGCCCTCCTGGATGCGACATTTGACCTGCATGGCCTCGCCATGCATGCCGGTCTTGCCCACGATCTCGATGACTTCCGCCGGCATCGAGTCGCTGGCGCTCTCTTCGGCGCTCATGATCGCTTACCGGAGGTCCTCGACCTTCGTGGCGATGTCTTCGACCTGTTCCTCGGCGTCGCCCGCGTCGACGATGGCGGCCGCCGCGCTCCCGACTTCGAGCCCGGCCGCGTGACCAACGTCGTCCTGCGTCTCGACGAAGACGTACGGAATACCCTTCTCGTCGGCGAGTTCGGGCAGATGCATCACGATTTCTTCGGGCTGCACGTCCTCCGCGATGACGACGAGGTTGGCGTTGCCGCGCTCGACGGCCTTCGTCGTCTCGTTGGTTCCTTTCTTTACGCTGCCTGTGTCTCGCGCTACTTCGAGCGCCTCGATGGCGCTCTCGGCGAGGTCCGCCGGGACATCGAAATTGACGTAAACTGACATTGTTTGTACCCCCTGTCCGTGGGCTCGCACACCTCACCAGGTAGAGTCCCTGATGGCGAGGCGCATCATCAACCCCGGACAGGCTGTACGCTCCAATAGCTGGGGCCCCCATAAAAGCGTGTTCAAACCCGCCACAGCGTGTGAGGCCGGCACACGCCCGTTTGGATGCGTCGCCGACGCGGGCCGGCCGGATGGAGGACAAGGCCCTTGGTCGCCGCCGGGGTAAGCGGGGGCATGACCATCGCCGACCTCGTGACCGCCCTCCGGAACGAGGCCAACCGGGCGAACGAACGGCGACTGCTGACGCTCGCCGGCGACCGCGATCGCGGCCTCGACGCCGCCCGCGACACCTGCGCGCCGTTCGACGAGGTGACGGTCGTCACGACCCGCGACGGCGCCGAGGGTGCCAACCACCACCACCCCGATCACGCCGACCGGCTCCTCGGCACGACACGCGACGCCGTCGTCTGTGACTGTCACGAGGCGTTCTCGGCGAACGTCCTCGGCCGCGTCGTCGGCGCCGTCGACGGCGGCGGCCTCCTCGTCCTCGTGACGCCGCCGCTCGACGCGTGGCCGGGGACCGCGTACGCGGACGAACGGCTCGCCGTCCCGCCGTTTACCACTGCCGACGTGACCGGCCACTTTCGGCGGCGACTGATCGATACGCTCCGCACCCATCCGGGCGTCGCCGTCGTCGACGTGGACGAGGGCGTCGTGGAACGCGACGGCCTGACCGACCCGCCACTGGCCCGGCCCGCGCCCGCGCCGTCGATACCGGTGGACGCCGCCTTCCCCCCCGAGGCCTACGAAGCGTGTCTCACGGCCGATCAGGCCGACGCCCTGTCCGCGCTCGAACGCCTCCGCGACGGGGACGCCGTCGTCGTCGAGGCCGACCGGGGGCGCGGGAAGTCCGCGGCCGCCGGTCTCGCCGCGGGGAGCCTCGCCGCCGCGGGCCGGGACGTACTGGTCACCGCGCCGACCTACCGCAACGCCGAAGAGGTGTTCGAGCGCGCCGAGGCGTTGCTCGCGGCCCTCGACCGACTGGGCGCGCGCGACGACCATACCCTCACGGCGACCGGGGGCGGCCGGGTTCGGTATCGCGCCCCCGACGCGGCCGTCGCGTTACCCGACGATCCGGACGCCGTGATCGTCGACGAGGCGGCCGCCCTGCCCGTCCGCCGCCTGACCGCCTTCCTCGACGCCCCGGCCGTCGCTTTCGTCACCACCGTCCACGGGTACGAGGGGACCGGCCGCGGGTTCGACGTTCGCTTCCGTGACCACCTCGCGGACGCCGACCGGACGGTGACCGACGCCCGCCTCGGCACCCCCATCCGGTACGCCGCGGGCGACCCCGTCGAAGTGTGGGCCTTCCGCGCCCTCCTGTTCGACGCCCGCCCCGCCGCGGACCAACTCGTCGAGGACGCGACGCCCGCCGACGCGACCTATCGCACCCTCGACGCCGCCGCCCTCGCCGCCGACGAACACCTGCTCCGCGAAGCCTTCGGCCTCCTCGTCCTCGCGCACTACCGGACGGAGCCGGACGACCTGGCTCGCCTGTTCGACGCCCCCAACCTCGCGTGCCGGGCGCTCACGGTCGACGGCCACGTCGCCGCCGTCGCGCTTCTCGCGCGGGAGGGCGGCCTCCCCGAATCGCTCCGGGTCGACATGTACGAGGGCGCCCGCGTGCGGGGGAACATGCTCCCGGACGTGCTCACGAGCCAGTTGCGCGACCTAGACGCGGGCGCGCCGGTCGGCTACCGCGTCCTCCGCATCGCCACCCACCACGCCGTCCGGTCGGCGGGCTTTGGCTCCCGCCTCTTGGCGGGCTGTCACGACGAGTTCGACGCCGAGGCCGACTGGTTCGGCGTCGGCTACGGCGCGACGCCCCGGCTGATCCGGTTCTGGGAGCGAAACGGCTACCGGACCGTCCACTGTTCGACGACTCGCAACGCAACCAGCGGGGAGTACTCGGCGATCATGCTTCGGCCGACGAGTGACGCCGGTCGGGCGTTGCACGACCGACACGCGCGTCGCTTCCGGTCGCGGATGCGCGACGGCCTCTCGGACGCCCTCGACGACCTCGACCCCGACGTGGCGCGGGCGGTCCTCCGGACGACCGACGCCGCGCCGGACCCAGCCCTCACCGACCACGAGTGGCGGGTCGTCGCCGCCGCAGCCTTCGGCCCGGGACTCTACGACGCCGCCCCCGGCGCGTTCCGGGATCTGGCGCTCTCGTATCTGGTCGATCCGGACGGCCGTCTCGGGAGTCGGGCGGAACGGCTCCTCGTCCGTAAACCGCTGCAGGCACACGACTGGGAGGCGGTGGCCGACGACCTCGGCTACGTCTCCACGCGGCAGTGTATGCGGGCGCTCGGCGAGGCGTACCGGCCGCTGGTGGACCGCTACGGTGGCGACGCGGCCGCGGAGGAGCGTCGGCGGTACGACCGGGAGGACTGACCGTCGTCGGACGGGGGAGACGCTCGCCTCAGAGTCGCGCGTCGCAGTCGAGGAAGGTCGCGAGCATCACCTCGTCGACGTACTCGCCGTCGATCCGGTAGTGGTTCTCGCGGACCGCCTCGGTCTCCCAGCCGTGGGCTTCGAGGAAGGAGATGGCGTCCTCGTTGGTCGCGGGGACGCTGTTGTAGAGTTTCTCGAACCCGTGTTCACACGCCCACCGGAAGCCGCGGTCGAGGAGTGCCGTGCCGATACCATGGCCGCGATAGCCCGGCAGGATGCCGACCGTCAACACCGCCGTGTGCGCCAGTTTCTCCGTCTCCGGCAGGTCGAGGTGGACCCATCCGACCACCTCGTCGTCGACGCAGGCGACGAACACCATCCGTGACCGGGTCTCGGTGTGCCGGAGGATCACCTCCTCGTGGTCGAGGAGGTCGGCCACCGTCTCCGCCTCGATGTACGTCCCCTCCTCGGCGACCTGTCGGATGACGCCGACGAGACCGGAGAGGTCGCGCTGCTCGGCTACCCGGATCGTGTAGACCACGTCGTCGGCGTCGTGTTCCTCCACGTCCTCGTCGCGGTACGCGACGCTGAGGCGCTTGCCCTCCCGTCGGAGGTAGCCGTCGCGACGCAGGATCGTGAGATGGTGACCGAACGCCTCCGGATCGAGATTCAAGGCCCGTCGTGCCTGATCGGCTCGAACCGACCCGTGGGCCTCGACGTACTCGTAGATATCCCGGCGATCCTGGTGATCGAAATTCAGTTGCTCGGTCAGTTCCATGCGTCTGTGTACCACAGTAACACACTTAATCGTTCGTGACGATTAGAGCCGGTTCTCGCGGGACGGGTCTACGTCGATGGCGTCGACCGGGCAGACGTCGACACAGAGCATGCAGTCGATACACTGGTCCTCGTAGGTCGGGTGGGCCTTGATTTCGCTTTCGGGGTGACCCGGCGTGTCCACCCACTCGAACACGTCGACCGGGCAGTCCTCGAGGCAGGCGCCGTCCGCGAGACAGATATCGAAGTCGACGGCGACGTGTGTCCCGTGGATGCCGAGTGTCTCCGGCGGGTCGACAGGGCCCCAGACGGCGACACCGTCTTCATCGTCGACCTGCTCTCTGTTTCGTTCGAAGTTCGGATCGATAGCCATACTCCCCGCTCCGCGGCCGAGACGGATAAACTTACGACCGAACGCGGGGGTCGTTCCGGTTAGTCCGCGCTGGCCGCGCCGAGTTCGCCGTCGGGAACGACGCCCTCGTCGGTCCAGCCCCGCGTCTCGTAGTAGACATCGAGCGCCGCGTCGAAGTCGGGCAGGTCGTACGGCAGGGTGTCGTCGGCCCGGCCGAAGCCGCGCTGGTTGTTGAAGTGGCGTTCGAGTTCGACGACGCGCGCGCCCACGTCGAGCAGGTCGTCGAAGTCGGCGTCGAACAGCGCCTCGAAGCGCTCGGTGGTCATCATTCCGCGGGAGAACCGGCAGATTACACCGCAGTCCTCCAGCGCGCGTTTGTTCTCCAGTTCGACCAACTTCTCGGCTTTGGCGGCCGACAGCCCTGACGGCTCGAAGGCCTCCGACGCGTCGACGAGGGGGTACTCGTAGGCGTAAAACGTCGCGTACATGTGGTCGCCGCCGCGGTTCGCGGTGGCGAAGCCGAGCCCCTGTCCGTTGAGCGTGCGGCCGTCGTGGGCCGAGAAACTCATGCCCTTGACCGTCCAGTCCTCGACGCCGAGTTCGTCGTGGAAGCGGTGGATACCCTCCGCCAGCAGGTCGCCATCACCCTCGCGGGCGGCGATTTTCTGCACCGTCTCGTGGATCAGCTCGTCGTCGCCGAAGGCATCGTTCGCCTTCAGGTAGGCCGCCACGGCGTTGCCACAGGAGATGGTGTCCATCCCCAGCCGGTCACAGAGCTGGTTCGACTGCATGATCGAGACGATGTCGTCCACCTCGCAGTTGCCGCCGAAGGCCATGATCGTCTCGAACTCCGGACCCTCCGTCTCGACGCCCGACTCCTCGTCACGGGTGGGCAGTTTGCAGGCGAAGGCACACTGCGAACAGGTCCCTTTCTTGTACTTTTTTTCCTCGACCCGGTCGCCGTTGATGTTCTCGAACGCCTCGTAGCGCACGTCCTCGAAGTAGCGGGTGGAGAAGGAGCCGATTTCGTTGGCGAGGTCGGTGACGCTCGCGGTCCCCTGACGCTTCATGATGTGGTCGCTGGTCGCCGCCTCGCGGTGGATGGTCGCCGCTTCGGCGTCGACCTCCACGTCGGGGCTCGCGTCGCCGTCGAAGGTGATCGCCTTGACGTTTTTCGCGCCCATCACGGCGCCGAGGCCGCCACGGCCGAACGCGCGCGTCTCGCTCGTCATGATGCAGGCGAAGCGGACCAGATTCTCGCCCGCCGGGCCGATGCAGACGACGTTCTCGGGGCCGAGGCCGTGTTCGGCCTCGACGTATTCGGTGACCGCCGGGACTTCGGCGCCCGCGAGTTTCGGCACCGCCTCGAAGGTCACGCCGTCCTCGCGGACGTGGACCATCAGGAGGTCGTCGCTCTCGCCGACGAGTTCGACGACGGCGTTGCCGGTGCCGGTCAGGTTGCGGGAGACGAAGCCGCCGGCGTTGGCGGAGAGCAGGCCGTCGGTCAGGGGCGAGACGGCCGTCGCGGAGGTACGGCCGGTGAAGCTCATCGACGAGGCCTGCATCGGCCCCGTTGTGAAGTAGAGGCGGTTCTCCGGGCCGAACGGATCGGCGTCGAACGGGATCCGCTCGTGGGCGAGGCGCGTTGCGACGCCACGGCCGCCGATAAAGGAGCCGAGAACGTCGTCGACGGACTCGGTCTCGACGCGCCGCGATCCCACGTCGATAGTCAGGAGGGGGCCCTCCATGTGGAGCATAGGAGGAGTCGGGCGCCCCGTGTTATTAAACGGTTGCGTCGCCGACGGATCGGCCGCTACTCGTCGCCGTCGAACACCGAACCGATGGCCGCGTCGAGGGCGTCGACCGCCCGGTCTATCTCCGCGTCGGTGACGGGGAGGGGCGGACAGACGATGACCTGCGTGCGCGGCCGCCCGCCGCCGAACAGGACGCCCCGCTCTTGGGCCGCGTCGATCACGTCGTCGACGGGGTTGTCGCCCGACTCGATCCACGGGTTCAGGTACGGCTCGCCAGTCTCGGGGTCGGTGAACTCGACCGCCCAGAGCAGACCCCGACCGCGCACGGTGCCGACGGCGTCGTGGGCGTCGAGTTCGCGCAGGCGAGATTCGAGGTGGGCGCTTCGCTCCCGCGCGTTCTCGATCTGGCCGTCCGCGTAGACGTCGAGGGCGGCGATGCCCGCCGCGCAGGCGACGGGGTGGCCGGCGAAGGTCTGGCCCACGTCGATTCCCTCCTCGCGGAGGTGGGCGGCGATTTCCGGCCGGACGGCGACGCCCGCGAGCGGGACGTACGCGCTCGTGACCCCCTTGGCGAACGTCATGAGGTCGGGGACCACGTCCTCCGTCTCGATGCCGAACCACTCGCCACAGCGCCCGAAGCCGGTGATCACTTCGTCCGCGATCAGCAGGATGTCGTACTCGTCACAGAGCGCGCGCACCCGCCGCCAGTAGTCGGCGGGCGCCGGGTACGCGCCGCTCGTCCCGCCGACGGGTTCCATCAGGATGGCCGCGATGGAGTCCGGCCCCTCGTTACGGATGACGTACTCCAGATGGTCGGCGGCCTGTCGCGCAATCTCCGCGGGCGTGTCGCCGTCGAACGGCGACCGGTGCGTCAGCGGCGGGCAGAACTTCACCGCCCCCGTCGTCTCGGCGCCCCGACCCACCGCGTTGCGCGTCTCGGGGTCGCCCGTCAGCGACCCGGCACCGTAGGTGGCGCCGTGGTACGACTGGTAGCGCGTGAGCACCTTGCGGGCGCCGGTGTACTCGCGGGCGAACTGCACCGCCGACTCGTTGGCCTCGCTCCCCGAGACGGAGAAGAACACGTCGTTCAGGTCGCCCGGCGTGACCGCCGCGAGGCGGTCGGCGAGCGCCGACCGCGCGTCGTTGTCCTTCGAGGAGGCGACGTAGGCGACCCGTGAGGCCTGCTCCGCGATGGCGTCGACGATCCGTTCCTCGCCGTGGCCGGCGTTGACGCAGTAGAGCTGTGCCAGGAAGTCGAGATACGCGTTGCCGTCGTCGTCGTAGACGGTGACCCCGTCGCCGTCGACGACCGTGAGCACGTCGTCGTCGCCGTGTGACCAGTGCGGGATCGCCCCGGTCACGGGGTCCGATACCGGTTGTGGGCGCTGTTCGGACATACGTGTTCCTCGGTAACGCGGCGAATAAACGTTTGGTCGCCGGCCCCGCTTACTCGTGAGCGAAGTAGACGACGGCCCCCTCGTCACCGTCGGCCGACGACCGACCGTCCGTGTCGCGGTGCGCCGCGCGATCCACCCGCACGAACCCCATGCGCTCGAACTGCACCACATCGTCGACGGCGGCGTCCGCGAACGCCGGTTCCGCGACGCCTGTCACGTCGCCGTCCATCGTCCGCATACGGACCGGGAGGCCGTCGGCGGGCGCCCAGTGAACGACGGGCACGCCCTCCTCGCGGACGGCCGCGATGTCGTCGCCGACGTACTCGAACCGGCCGTCGACGTGACGGACACAGCCGAGTCCCTTCAGCCACACGCGCTCGCCGTCCGCGGGCACGTCCGCGGGTTCGACGAGGACGGCGTCGCCGGCGGGCACGTCCCGTCGGCCGCGCTCCTCGTGGTCGGGGTGGAGCGGCGGATGGCCGGCGTCCGGGCCGCCGTCGAGGGGCGTTTCGACGCCGTCCCGGACGAAGAAGTAGCGGTTCGCGTCGTCGTCGATCAGGTCGCGGTTGGTGGCGTAGACGGCGCTCATCGACAGTTCGACG
>Ga0102942_1000258_pt1 | contig 19553 bp, 22 predicted proteins | sample SalPon2_C_H2O_MG_FD_78171 | JGI IMG/M metagenome (GOLD analysis project Ga0102942, IMG submission 78171) | Salt pond water microbial communities from South San Francisco under conditions of wetland restoration - Salt Pond MetaG R2_C_H2O_MG | ecosystem: Environmental > Aquatic > Non-marine Saline... | reverse complement strand
GGCTCCGAGACCACCCTCGGGGCATCGAGTTCTGTCGCGTCGACGTCATCGACGGCGACGACGACGCCATCTCCGTCTACGAAGACTACGATTTCGAGCCAATCGAACACGTCTACGAGTACGAGCTATAACGATGGTCCAAACGCACACCGTCGAATTCGTCGACCTCGACCGCTCGATAGAGGTTCCGGAAACGCAGACTATCCTCGAAGCCGTCGACGAAGCCGGTATCGAACTACCGTACCAGTGTCGAATGGGTGTCTGTGGTGTCTGTAGCGCGCTACTCGTAGAGGAGGGGGAAGTCCAGCAAACGGAGGCGATGTTCCTCTCTCCCAGCGAGAAAGCGGAGGGGTACGTGTTGACCTGCGTCGCCAAACCTCGCTCAGACCTGAAGCTCAGGTCTGATGAGGGGCCGTAGGCCCGTCTTCGTCGTTTTATCACTGCGAGCGTCGATGGCAGCCACTGCAAATCAACGCACACCAGACCGCCCGACGACAGTGTGGTCAGCGTGTACACCGGCGCAACTGTTCCCATGCCGACCGGTCGCGAGTTCGACTGTATACAATATCTGTAAACGCCATTTGGGTACGGGCTGAACGGTATCACCTCTCCGTCACTCCGCACGACGAGAGACATAACAAGTGTACTATTGTTACAACAACGGTCAGTGGTAACACGGACAAGACACGTCGACGCGGTAGACAGCGAATCGATACGCCGTCGGCCACTCGATTAAGAATAACACGTGTACTTCTGTTATTAACATGAGTACCAATCACACGAGCGCGCCGGACCGACGCTACTGGCAGCGAGTCGCTACTCTGTCGGGCCGTCCGAGTCCGATAACATGCGTACACTTGTTATCCGCTGCTCGTCCACCCATTGTCGATGATAATTGTAAACAGATCTGTTTTCGCCGTACGTAAATGGGCTCGGCGTGGCAGACTCAAGCAGTAACGAAGTCGACTGACAGATACAGCTACCGGTAGTTCACACACGGGGTCCACCGCTGCAGTGGGAAAAGAGTGGTCGCTGGGACGAACGACGCTATCGGAGGCAGGTCTCAGAACGCATCGATGCTGCCGTCACACCGTCTTTTCACGCTCTCGGAGCTTCGTCCGCTGTATCTTCCCGGTCTCTGTCCGGGGCAGTTCGCCGATGAACTGCACGTCTCGCGGATATTTGTACGGTGCAAGCGTGTTCTTCACGTGGTTCTGCAGGTCCGTGACGAGTTCGTCACTGCGCTCGTAGTCCTCGTGTAAGACGACGTACGCCTTCACGATTTCACCGCGTTCCTCGTCGGGAACGCCGACGACGGCGACTTCCTGTACGGCGTCGCGCTCTTCGAGCACCATCTCTACTTCGGGACCGGGGATGTTGTACCCGCTGGAGATGATGAGGTCGTCCTCGCGCGACTGATACTCGAATCGCCCGTCCTCACGCTGGACGAAGATGTCGCCGGGGAAGCTCCAACCGTCCGTGACCGCGGCTCGCTGCTTTTCGGACCGGTTCCAGTACGTAATTCCGGTCGGGCCGCGGACGGCGAGCTGTCCGGACTGCCCCCGTTCCAGTTTCTCGCCGCTCTCCGGGTCGACGATTTTGGCCTCGTACCCCGGAACGACGAACCCCGTCGCACCGGGGGCGATGTCGTCCGTGTGGCGGTGTGAGATGAAGATGTGGAGCATCTCGGTCGTCCCGATACCGTCGAGAACGTCGATGCCGTACGTTTCGTTCATCGCCTCGAAGGTGTGCGGTGCCAGTGGCTCACCGGCGCTCAGCCCCAGTCGCAGGGAACTCACGTCGTACTGTTCGTGTCCCTCCGGGAACTTCGAGAGAATCTGGTTGTACGCCGTCGGAACGGAGCCGAACACGGTGATACCGTGGTTCTCGATGGCTTCGAGTAAGCGCTCCGGGTTCGCGTCCTGCACGAGACTGACCGTGGCACCGAATCGAAGCGGGAACGTCACGAGATTCCCGTACCCGTATGCGAACGGGAGCGGCGCGTTCCCACCGAACACGTCGTCCTCGGTCGGCTCGATGCAGTACCCCGCGTACCCGTCGGCCGTTGCGAGGACGTTCGCGTGGGTGTGGACAGCTCCTTTCGGCCGGCCTGTCGTCCCGCTGGTGTACAGCATCAACCCGAGGTCCGTGGCCGCTGTGTCGTAGGCCGACAGCTCGTCGCTCGCGTCCTCGACGAGGGCGTCGTAGCTGGGGTAGTCGTGTTCGACACCGACATCGTCGACGACGATTATCTGCTCGGCACAGTCCACCTCCGCGACCGCGTCCTCGAGTTCGCCGATGAGGTCGTCGTAGACGATACAGGTCTCGATTTCGGCGTCGTCGAGGATGTACGTGAGCTCCTTGGCCCGGAGTAATTTCATAGAGGGCTGTGGAATCGCCCCGATTTTCTGGACGGCCAGACACGAGACGATGGCCTCGGGTCGGTTCGGGAACCGGACAAGGACTCTGTCCCCGGGTTCGACGCCCATGTCCCGCAACACGTTGCCGAACCTGTTGACTTTCGCTTGTAGCTCGGTGTACGTTATCTCCCCGTCGCGAAATCGGATAGCGACGTTCTCACCGCGCCCCGCCGCCACGTGTTTGTCGACCAGCTCTTCGGCCACGTTGACGTGGGACGGATAGTCCGTCTCGGGAAGCGCATGGACTGGCTCCGGAGCGTGCGCTGCGTCGGCCAGATATTCCTCGGGTACATTCTGCTGCATCGTTCACTCGTATAAAACAGGAACCTCATATTTGTTTGTTTCGGTAATTCACACCATTTATCAGGATGTTGTCCGGGCGACCGGCTCAGCGCGTCCAGAACCCGTCGGGGTCGAACGTCCGAATCAGGTCGAGTGCCGTCTCCGACGGTGGGGTGGTGCGTCCGACCGTCTCGCCGCTCACGTCCGCTGCGGTCCGGATGTCCCACGGGAAGTCGTCGGCGATATCTTCGAGACTGGTGCCCGGGTGGAGCGACCTGACGTACATCTCACCGTCGTCGTCGAACCCGAAGGTGGCCTTCGTCGTGACGAGCGTCTCCGGCCCACCGCCCGACACAGACTCGCGCGCACGCCAGTCGCCGCCGTCGCCGTGACCGGGACTCGTGTTGTACGTCACGCGCTCTACGAACCGGCGTGGTTCGTGTGCCATCAGGATGACCGTCCGTCCGGAGAGACAGGCGATATCGCACGCGCCGCCACTCCCGGGTAAGCGGACCTGCCCGGACTCGGAGGACGCTCGGGTCGTGTTCAGATTCCCGTACCGGTCGATTTCCGCACCCCCGAGGAACCCGACGTCGACGTCGCCACGCTGGAGCCGTGACATGACGTCCATCATGCTCGTCGTCGAGACGGCGCCGTCGATGTTCGGGAGGTCACACATCGTGTGTAGGAAGCCGCTGGCGGGGTCGTCGCGGACCACGCCGCTCTCGAAGACGGAGATGGCGTTCGACGCGTGCGTGCTCACCGCGACCTGAAACGCGATGAGCGGCAGTCGCATGCCGACGAACGCGACGTCACCGTCGTCGATTTCGCGTGCCGTAGCGGCGACCATCAGTTCCCGGTCCGTGTACGCATCACTGTCCATACTCTACCTCCGCGGCGACGGTGCGCTCAGAGACGCTCAGGTCGCGCTCTATGCGCTCCATGTACGCCGCCCGACCCGGAACGGAGTCGACCCACGTATCCAGCCACGCTTCCGCGCCCTCTGGGTCGTTCGTCCGCTCTGCGTAGTCGACGTAAAATGCGTTGTCGCGGTTGTACCGACCAGCAAGCGGGGACGGGTGAGCCCCGTACGACACTTCCGCCACCGCCGTTACGGACTCTCTGGTTATCTCGGTCCGGCTCGGGTCGCTCTTGATAACCTCGGGGTCGACTATCTCCTCGGCGACGACGAGCGTGTCCCTCGCGGCGTCCACGCCCTCGAACGCCACACCGGAGTTACCCCAGAAGTGTGCGTCCCCGTACGGTGAGGCCCGCTGTACGTGCACGATAGCCCAGTCGGGCGTGATGGCCGGGACGAGCGCCAGTCGGTCGCCCGAGTAGGGGTCCTCGGCCTCGCGAAACCGGTCGTTCTCCTCGAAGACGTCGCTCCCGAGCAGCGAGCGCGTCGGGAGATACGGGACGCCCATCGCGCCGGCTTTGAGCGACAGTGCGATGCTGAAATTCGAGTGGTTCTCGACGTCGAGTTCACCGTCTTCGACGGCCCGCCTGAAACTGTACCCCGTTCCGGCGCTCACGTTGCCGACCCACGCGGCCCGAACTTTGTCCACCAGTCCGGCGGCCACGAGCTGGTCGAACAGGATGTCACTGATGGGGCCAACGAGTGTCAGGCCGTCCGTCCCCTGACGGACGAGTTCGTGTCCGGCAGCGAACGGAATCGCGTGTTCGAGTGCGAGTCCAGTGGCGACGGTACTTCCCGGTTCGATGCGTCCGACTGCCGTCGAGAGGTCTTCTACCTTCGAATCCGGCATACGACGGCAAACACTACCGTCGAATATAAAACAGAGGTACTAGACGAAGACCTTCTTCCTGTAGGTGGCCAACGCGGAGCGAACCTTACCCAGCAGCACCTTCGGATTGGGGTTCGCCCGGACGGTCTGGAAGAGCCCGGACAGCCCACGCGGCGCGAAGATGACGATGACAATGTAGACGATTCCCAGATATATCTCCCAGTTGCCGATGGACGAAAGCGTGTCTTCGAGGAAGACGACGAGGAACGCACCGGCGATGGGTCCCCAGAGCGTGCCCATCCCGCCCAGCAGCGTCATCACGATCAGCTCACCGCTGGTCGTCCAGTGCAGCATAGACGTGGTGGCGGTGCTGTTGACCGGGACCCAGAGCCCGCCCGCCAGTCCGGCCATCCCGCCGCTGATGGTGAACGCGACGACCTTGTAGCGGTCCACGTTGTAGCCGATGAACGCGACGCGGTCCTCGTTCTCGCGAATAGCCTGCAACACGCGACCGAACGGCGAGTTCGCGAGCCGCGTCACCAGCGTGAGCATCCCCGCGAGGATACCCAGCGAGAGGTAGTAATACGACATGAGCGAACCGGTGTCCATGCCAAACAGCGTGAGCGACGTGATACCGACCAGCCCGTTGTCGCCGTTCGTCACCGACTCGACGCCGAGCAACATCGCGGGGATGTCGTTGAACGCTATCGTGTAGAACAGCTGTGCGAACGCCAGCGTGAGCATAGCGAAGTAGATGCCACGCGCGGAGACGCTCAGCCAGCCGATAAGCGCTGCGACGAGCGCACCGACGATTACGGCAGCCGGGAGGACGAGGAGTGCGCTGGCCGTCACTTCCTGTATCAGCAACGCGGCGGCGTAGCCGCCTGCGCCGAACATGGCCGCGTGACCGAACGAGAGCAGTCCCGCGTACCCGAAGACGAAGTCAAGACTGAGCGCGAACAGCGCGAAGATGAACATGTGCGTGACGAGGTCCATCCAGAACGGGTGGACCATCTGTGCGAACGGGGCGAACAACACGGCGATGACGCCGGCGACGACCAGCCCGAGCCGAACTCGGCCGCTGAGCACGTCCGTCTGTCTGTGCGCGGAGAAGTGCCGACCGAGCACGTCTTTGACACTCATCCTACGCAGCCTCCGGGTTGCCGAACAGCCCCGCCGGTTTCACGAGCAAGACGGCGGCCATCAACAGGTACAGCAGTGCGTCGGTGAACTCCGGCGCGAACATGGGGCCGAAGGCGTTGAGCATCCCGACGATGAACGCACCGACGACTGCGCCACGGTAACTCCCCATGCCGCCGATAACGACGATAGCGAACGCTTGAATGATGACGCTCGCGGCCATCCCGGGGTCGACCGCTCGCGCCGTTCCGAGGAGGACGCCCGCCAACCCGGCGAGTACCGCGCCGAGGATGAAGACGGCCGTGAACACCCGATTGACGTCCGTTCCGAGCGCGCCAACCATCTCCGAGTCGTGGGCGCTCGCGCGCATGACGATACCGAAGTCGCTCCGGCGAATCGCTATCCACAGCGCGAGCGTCACGACAACGCTCACGCCGAGCAGGAACAGCCGGAACAGCGGATACGAGAACAGCACCAGGTCGACCGACCCTTCGAGGACGGCGGGTGTGGCTATGTTCTGGACCTGCCCGCCCCATATCTCCGTCACCAACCCGTGGAGCATGATGGCGAAGCCAAACGTCAGCAGGATGTGATAGAGTGGGTTGCGGCCGTACAGCGGTCGTATCGAGAAGTACTCGATCATCCCGCCGAGGAGACCCACGAGTAACGGTGCGAGAAGCAGCGCGGCCCACCAGTTTCCCGTCACCGAGACGATTGCGAGACCGAAGTACGCACCGAGCATGTACAGCGACCCGTGCGCGAAATTGATGACGTCCATCATCCCGAATATCAGCGTCAGGCCCACGGTGATGAGCACGAGCGTCATTCCCATTTCGATGCCGAGCAGCGCCGTCCTCGCTACCCCTTCGAGTACCATACTACAGACTGCACCCCCACGTCGGGCCTTCGACTCTCGACAGCGTCTCGACGACTTCGTTCTGGACGCCGTCGTCGGTTTCGACGACCTCACGGATGTCCATGTCCATGACCGGGTCGTGCGTCTCGGACTTGAACCTGAAGTACCCGCGTGGGCTGTCTAGTTCCTGTCCGGCGAGGGCGCTGACCCTGCTGTCGGTGTCGGTTCCGTCGGCCTCGTTGATTGCCATCTCGGCCGCCAGCCCGGAGTCGTATCCCTGACAGGCGTAGACGTTCGGCGTCATGTCGTACTGTTCCGAATACGCGTCCACGAACGCCTGATTCCGGTCGGTCTGTTTCGTCGGCGTGTAGTGCAGTAGCGAGTACATCCCGGTCGCCGAGGTCCCTTGTGCGGCGAGCGTGTCCGCCGACAGCAGGAACCCGCTTCCGGTCTGTGTCATGCTCTCGTTGAGGCCGAAGGAACTGAACTGATTGATGTAGTTCACCGCGTCGCTCCCGGCGAAAAAGGAGAACACGGCGTCCGCACCGCTGTTCTCTATCTCTTGGAGGAACGACGAGTAATCTGACGTGCCGAGCGGCGCGCCGATTTCGTCGACGACGGTTCCGCCGGTGCTTTCGAACTCCTCCCGAAAGAGGTTCTTCGATTGCTGCCCGAACGTGTAGTTCGCATACGAGAGGACGACGTTGTCAGCGATGTTGTCGTTGACGTAGGAGGCAAGCGGTGCGCTCGTCTGCCACGTGTTGAACGAGGTCCGGAAGTGATACTGGGTGCAGCTGTCCTCGACGAGCTTGTAGTTGCCCGCGTTAGCGTTCAACCAAATCGCGCTGCCGGAACTGGCAATCTCCGGTTTCATCGCGCTGGCGACGGCACTCGAAACCGGCCCAACGATGAAGTCGACGTTCTCCGACTGGAGGAACTCCTGCGTGATTGACGCCCCGGTCGCCGGGTCCGCACCGGTGTCTTGTCGGACGTATTCGACTGTTTTCCCGTCGATTTCACCGCCCAACTGCTGGTCGAGGCGGAGCTTCACGCCGTTGACGATGCTCTCGCCCAAAAACGAGTAGGTCCCGGAGAAGGGCAGCACGAAGCCTACCTTGATCGAATCTGAGTCGCCACCGCCGCCGCCCAGACAGCCGGCCACTGACACTCCCGCGAGCGTCGCACTGCCGGCCAGGAATTTTCGTCGGTTGTACCGCTTGCTGCGCTTTTCACTGGGCATGCTCTCTGAAGGCATACGCATGAGAACACATACCTCACGAATATATGTTACGGTATCTCTAGTCGTTCTCGCCGCTGCTGGACGGCTGTCCGCCGACAGAGATAGATTTTTATACGCACAACTTCCTGTGGTTGGTATGGCAACGCCTCTCTTGGCGTTGGACAGCGTCTCCAAAGAGTTCGGAAAGATCCGGGCTGTCGACGATGTCACGCTCGATATCCGCGAAGACGAGGTGACGGCCGTCATCGGTCCCAACGGGGCCGGGAAGACGACGCTGTTCAATTTGATAACCGGCCGGTACGACCTGACGAACGGACGCATAGCGCTGCGCGGGAACCGGATAGACGGGCTCGAGGTGCAAGAAATCGTCCGGCAGGGACTCGCACGCTCCTTCCAGATAACGAACTTCTTTCCAGACCTCACCGCGCTCGAAAACGTCCGATTGGCCGCACAGGCCCAACACAGCGGGCTGTCCACGAGTTCGTTGTTACGACACCACGACGACGAATCAGCACCACGCGATGCGGCGATGGGGGTGTTGGAGCGTCTCGACCTCATGGACATCGCTCGCGAGCCGGCGAACTCGCTCGCCCACGGACAGCAGCGGCACCTCGAAATCGGTATCGCGCTCGCCTGTGACCCGGATATCCTCGTGATGGACGAGCCGACAGCGGGGATGAGCCCCGAGGAAACCGTCGAGACGCGCGAGCTCGTGGAGGACCTCGCCCGAGACATCACTATCGTCATCGTCGAACACGACATGGACGTCGTCATGCGCGTCGCCGACCGACTCGCCGTAATGGAGAACGGCTCCCTACTCACGGTCGGGCCGCCGGAGGATGTGCGGGAGGACGAACGCGTCCAGCAGGCGTATCTCGGCGGTGAGACGGCATGACAGTTCTCGACGTAGACAACGTCGATACGTACTACGGGCCCAGCCACGTTCTGCACGGTGTCTCACTCGACGTGCAGGAGGACGAAATCGTCGCCCTCATCGGTCGGAACGGGGCAGGGAAGACCACCACCCTCCGGACGATAATGGGTGTCACGCCACCCGAAGCGGGGACGGTTCGACTCCACGGGAACGAGCTTCAGAACCTCAAACCGAACCAGATTCGGCGACGCGGCATCTCGTGGACCCCCGAAGACCGTCGCGTCTTCCCCGACTTGACCGTGGCCGAGAACCTCCAGATAGCCAATCGCGTGACCGCCGCGAGCGCGGAGACGAACCGCGGCACGTCGTTCAGCATCGCAGACGTCTACGATAGCTTCGACCGACTCGACGAGCGCCGGGACCAGCGCGCGGGGACGATGAGCGGCGGCGAACAGCAGATGTTAGCTATCGCACGATCACTCGTCGGCCCACCGGTCGAGGTGTTGGCGCTCGACGAACCATCTGAGGGGCTCGCGCCGCAGATAGTCGACGACGTTCGTGACATGATCGAACAGTTGAACGAGCGGGGGATGACCATCCTCCTCGTCGAACAGAACGCACACCTGGCCTTGGAGTTAGCCGACCGGGCGTACGTGCTGGAGACCGGGCAGATAGAACTGACTGCCTCGGCCGACGAGTTACTCGACGATCAAGACGTACTCGAAACGTATCTCGGAGTTCGATAACCGATGACAACGCAAGGGGAGGGAGAGACTCGTCGCTACCACGACAGCGTCCGCGCGGACGTCGACACCGACACCGGCGTCGCATGGCTCGTGATGGAGGCCGACGACGACGTTAACACGTTCACCGCGACGAGTGTGGACGCGCTGACTGAGGCGGTGGCCGACCTTCGGGACGATGTCGGCTGTCTCGTGCTCTACGGGGAACGCAACTTCTCTTTCGGTGCCGACCTGACGGACGTCGAGAGCACCCCGCAGGAACTCCGACCGCCGAAGATTGACAACACCGCGGCCGCTTCGAACCGGTTCATCCGGGCCCTTCGGTCCCTCGACGCGCCGGTCGTGGCCGCCATCGTCGGCACCGCTGCCGGCGGGGGTCTCGGATTCGCCCTCGCCTGTGATATGGTCATCATGCACGAACCGGCGGCGCTGGACACCGCCTACGCCCGTATCGGCCTGACGCCCGATAACGCCACGCCGTTTTTCCTCACGCGGGCCGTCGGACCGTATCAGGCACGCGACCTGCTCTTCGACCCGCGTCCGATATCCGCCGCCGAAGCGAAGAGCCTCGGCATCACGGACCGCGTCGTCGACGGCTCACGTTCGGAGTTCGTGACGGCGATATCCGACTTAGCAGCTCGTCTCGCCGCGGGCCCGACGGACGTCTACGGCAGAATCAAGACGCTGATAGACAGCGCCTTCCAGTCGCAACTCGACGAGCATCTGGAACTGGAGCGGGACATGATACGGATGGCGAGCGAGTCCGACATCTTCGACGAAGGGCTGGACGCCTTCGTCGAGAACCGACAGCCGGACTGGGAGACCGACTGACCGGGCGTCGGCAGCGGGGCTCGCCGCCGCGTCGGGGACAAGATGACTCGGAACCAGACACAGTACACGCAGTGGTTATAAGAGTACCCGGAGAGAAACTGCTGGTATGCTCAACGCACTAGTCGCGATAGACACACCGCTGCCACAGGCCCGCGCACAGGTCGATGCGCTCGAAGAGATGGTCGAATCGGGACAGGAGATGGCCGTCTGGCTCTTACACGTCTTCGACGACAACCCCGAGGGGGCCTCGGTCACGCAAGTCGAAGCAGTGCGTGAAGCGAGGAACCGACTCGAAGAACTCGGTGTCGAGGTGGAGCTACTGGAGACGAGCGGGTCCCCCTCGGACGAGATACTTCGGTACGCTGTGGAGCACGACGCCGACCAGATCTGTGTCGGCGGGAGAAAGCGGAGCCCCACCGGAAAGGCGCTGTTCGGGAGCGTCACCCAGAAAGTCATTCTCGGCACGAACCGCCCCGTGCTCGTCTGTGGCGGCTCGACCGAGAACTGAGAGGCGTCGAAACCCCCCGGACGACGGCGCTGACCGTCGAGGGCAGCCCGGCTCAGTACCGCGCGTTCCGTATCGACGGGTCGAGGTCGTCGAACTGGGCGAGATACCGCTCGCGCTCCGTCCGGAGGGCCTCGAGCGTCGACTCGGCAGCAGGTAGGACCGTCGACACGTCGAACGCGTCGATATCCATCCCGGGAACCGACCTCGGCACCGTGTGTCCCGTCGATTCGTCGGTCTCCCACTCGATAGACTCACGCGCGATGTGGCGCAATAGCGTTATCGTCACTTCGACACTCACGTCGACCGAACCGACGCTCCCGGTGTTCAGGACGAAACAGTCCACGTCGAGGTCGGCTATCAGGTCGCGAAACCGGTTGCCCTCCCGGCCTTCCGACCCGATGATGAACGGGTTCGTCCCGACGACGCGAGTCGACTCGCCGGCGGCATTCGGGTCGCCGGCGCTCGTCTGAACCGACTCACCTAGCATGAACGCCACGGCGGCTTCCTCGGGGGTGAGCTTCGCGACCGGCGGCATCGCTGGGTTGCGCGTGATGAAGAACATCTGGTCGACGCTGGGCAAGTCGATCGCCTTGTCGGCCGAGGCGAGTTGCTCGCGCTGGATGACGGCCCGCCCGTTCGTCGTGTATCGGTCGCTATCGAAATCGACTGTCCCGCCTTCGCCGACGTCGACGTTTTCGAGCACGGCCGATTCGGCGGTCACTGCGTCGTACATCGCGGGCTCAGTCTCACTGTCGAGGCCGTGGGTCTTGACGAACAGACCCTGCCCTTCGCTGCCGGCGACGGTCCCGTCTGGAAGCAGCGCACAGACGTCGTCTTGGAGCATCGTCGCGCCTTCGGGTTCCTCGAGCCGTAGGCCGTGGGCGGTCAGCGTGGACTTGCCAGTCCCAGAGAGTCCGAGAAACAACTGCCCGACGGTGTTGCGTCCGTCGTCGAGCGTCAGTTCGACCCGCTTGCTGCCCGCGTGGAGACCGAGGCCGCCCTGCTGTTTCGCGCAGTACATAAACAACCGGAGGAACGACTTCTTCGCTTCGCCGGTGTAGTCGCTGCCGAGGACGGCGGTGAATCCGGTTTCGGGGAAGACGCGAACGGCGACCTCGTCCCAGTCCGGGAGCTGCACGGTGTGGAAGTCCGGTTCGCGCTCGCCTTCGACCGGTTCAAAGAGCTTCGCCCACCCCAACGCGATTCGGCTGTACGACTTGGGGACGTAGTACCGGCAGACGTAGGTGTTGTCGGGGTGGCGTCCCATCCGTCGGTCGAGACACACGAGTTCCGTGGTATCGAGCCGTGAGAGCACGTCACCGACGAGTTCGTACTCGGCGTCGCCGAACTCGTGGTCGACGGCGTTCTCGGTCTCGTCGGCGTTCCGGGAGCGTTCCCGGCTCACGTACGACGGAGAGCCGAACTCCGTGACTGTCTCCAGATGCTGCGACCACTCCCGCAGCCGCTCGAACGACGGGTTGTACGTCACGTTGTCGCACGTCTTCGGGTCGGGCAGCGCAGCTACGAACTCCGCAGCTGATACCGGTGGTTGTTGCATCCGTACGAAAGACATCGGTCCGGCGGTGATAAACGTACCAGAACTGTGATTGTAGTAAATTGTTCGATAAAAGCCGGACAAACGAAGAAGTATCTGTTTTTATATGTTTAGATGTAGCACTGATACTATCGCTGTAGTTCACGGGTCCACACGACGCTACGTGTGTCACTAACGTACGGTAAACACCCATGCCGGTGGTCCCGTAGCCGTCGGTCCAGACAGCTACCCTCGGCTCACTCGACACACCGGCGGGATTCGTAGACGAGTCGCCAGAGTGCGTCTTCGACATCTTCGGGGCCGTCAGTCTGTTGGAGCTGTCCGTACAACCGTTCGGATACCTCGATTGCTGGCATCACCCGGAAGACTGAGGGCCGAGAACAAAAGTGTGGTCTGACTCGCAACCGAGTTAATCTCGGTCGGAGAGGGTCGTCCGCTCCTCGACCCGGTGGCCTCGACTCTCTCGGAGTCCACGGTTCCCCCGTACCTCGACGGATAAAACGGGCCGACCCGCAGACGGTGTGTCAGTAGCCCAGTGGCGTGCGTATTCACTCCGACGGCATTCCTGCGTCGGCCGACGGTATATCAACACTTATGACCTTACCTGTCCCGCTCGTACGTATGCGGATTACCATACTCGGTGCAGGCACTATGGGACATGGTATCACCCAGGTTACTGCGATGGCCGGTCACGACGTGACGATTCGGGACCTCGAAGACGAACTCGTCGCCGATGGTATCGATGCCATCGAGTCGAACCTCGATGGCGGCATCGAGCGCGGCAAGGTCACCGAAGCGGAGAAAGCCGAGACACTCGGTCGCATCACCGGCGAGACTGACTTGGCGACCGCCGTCAGCGGGGCCGAACTGGTCGTCGAGGCGGTCCCGGAAAAGGTCGACCTGAAAAAGCGCGTCCTCTCGGAGGCCGAGGTGGCAGTCGACGACGACGTCGTTCTCGCGACCAACACCTCCTCACTTTCAGTGACTGAACTGGCGAGCACGCTCGAACAGCCCGGTCGGTTCGTCGGGCTGCACTTTTTCAACCCCGTTCACATCATGTCGCTCGTCGAAACGGTCGTCGCAGAGCAGACGACCGATAGAACCCGCGCGTTCGCCGTCGACTACGTCGACAGCATCGAAAAGACTCCGGTCGTCGTGCGCGATACGCCGGGGTTTGCGTCCTCGCGCCTCGGCGTCGCGCTCGGTGTCGAGGCGATACGGATGCTCGAAGAGGGCGTTGCCTCACCCGAGGATATCGACGACGCGATGGAACTCGGATACAACCACCCGATGGGGCCGCTCGAACTCACTGATGTCGTCGGCCTGGACGTCCGTCTCGACGTCCTTGAATACCTCCGAGAGGAACTGGGAGAGCGGTTCAAACCGCCACAACTGTTGAAGCGGAAGGTTCGAGCGGGAAAGAACGGACGGAAATCCGGCGAGGGGTTCTACGTCTGGGAGGACGGCGATCCGGTCGCAACGAGCGGCGAGTGGGGTGACCGATGACCGACGACCCGACGGACGCGTTGGACGCCGACTACGAGTCGCTCTCCGTCGACCGGGACGGCGACGGCTGTGTCACGATTGTCATCGACCGACCGGACGCACGGAACGCCTTGAACGAGACCGTCAGAGCGGAGTTGACTGACGTGTTGAACGCTGTCGAGGCGTCCGACGCTCGGGTCACGGTCATCACCGGGTCCGCGGACTGTAACGCCTTCGTCGCCGGTGCAGACGTAACCGAACTCCGCGAGCGGGACATGCTGGAACAGCGCCGTGTGAGCGAACGGCCTCGAATCTACGAAACCGTCGCAACCCTGCAAACACCGGTCGTCGCTCGCATCAACGGCCACGCGCTGGGGGGCGGCCTCGAACTCGCCATGGCGTGTGACATCCGGGTCGCCGCCCGCGAGGCCAAAGTTGGACAGCCAGAGATCAACCTCGGCATCATTCCCGGCGGCGGCGGCACCCAACGACTGCCGCGACTCGTCGGAGAGGGACAGGCGATGAAGCTCGTTCTCACCGGCGACCTCATCGAGGCCGACGAAGCCTACGAGATTGGCCTCGTCGACGACGTGGCCGACTCGGCCGAACTCGACGACGCTGTCGCGTCGATTACCGACTCCATCGCCGCGCAGAGCCCCGTCGCGCTTCAATACGCCAAAGAGAGCGTTCGTGCGGCGTCGCGGATGGATTTGAACGACGGCATCGACTACGAAGCCGAACTGTTCGCACAACTGTTCGCAACCGAGGACAAAAAAGAGGGTATCGAGGCGTTCTTCGGGAACCGAGAGCCGGAGTGGTCGGGACGCTGATACCCCTCTCGCCTCACACGGGGCGCTCGCTTTCTCACGGGCAGGCAGTCGAGGGCGGTCCCTACGGCGTCCGCTATCTGACTTCGCTCTCCACCCCGGTCCACTCCCTCCTGCCGTCCGCCTATCAGTACCGGGACTATCTCGCACAGCTTGCAGGCTAACTCTGTCTTTCTCTGTCTCGATAAGGAAAAGATACTCTCATAGTTTTTATTCTGGCTCTAACTACTGTATATCTGGGTCTAATTTGCTTGCATATATTTATTTACGGCTCAGTATCCTCTTTTTCGGCTCTATCTTTCCCTCTCGTTTTATGACTACCGCTCGTTCCTACTGCACCGCTCGTCTCGTTTTCCGACATCTCGGCCGGCGGGGCGGGACGCCTCGCGCACTCTCTGGAGGTTCCCTTCAGCAATCGCTATGACGAGTTCTAAGCGCGAGGTGTGAGGCTGCCGATAAGGTCGTTGTAGCCCAACTAGACGACAGACTTCTCGCCGTGGTCCGTTTGTTCGCCGGCTTCAGTGCCTCGGACGAACTGCAGCGTCTCGTCTCGACCGTCGACGGTGGCGTGGTGTGCGGTCATGGTTCTCACCCCACCGTCTCTTCGGGAACACCCGAGTGGCTCTCGGCATCAGTCGGCAGGGACAGCCGTCCGCCCGGCTCGTTCGCCTACGTGTACGACTCAACGAGGGAACGTAGTTGGCCCTCCGGCTGGACGCCGACGACTTCTTCGACCTGCGTACCATCGGCGAACAGGACCAGTGTCGGCACCCCGCGGACGCCGTAGGCACCTGCCAGTTGTTGGTTCACGTCGACGTCGACTTTCGCGACGGCCGCGCCTGTTTCCTCGGCCAGTCGCTTGACGACGGGTTCGAGCATCTTGCACGGGCCACACCAGTCGGCGTAGAAGTCCACGAGGACGACATCGTGCGACGCGACGAGGTCGTCGAGCTCCGACACGCCGTCTACGGCGACCGGTTGGGTCGGCGACTCCGCCTCCGAGTTCGTTGCAGTATCAGTTGCCATCACCGTATCCTATGGGCCGGGAGAATTTAAGAGTTGTGGGACAATTATACAATATTATCTTCTGTTGCGGGTGCCCGAACGGGACTCGGGTGAGTGAGACACAACGGTCGGAAAGATAGCCGCGTTAGCTCTCTATCTGCGGTGGGGACTCGGTCTCGTCCTCGTACTTCGTCTCGAACTCCTGGATGAGTTGTCCCATCTTGGCGTACCAGTCGTTGAGCATCCGCTGCATCTCTCCGGCTATCTTCGAGGGGTCAGTTGGCCGGTAGACGTGGTAGTAGCCGCCTTGGTCGTAGTTGATCTGTTCTTTCTGGATGAAACCGGTCTGGAGCAGTCGCTGGACTGCCCGGTAGGCGGTCGACCGCTCTCTGTCGACGGCTTCGGCTATCTCGTCGACGGTGAGTGGCGCCGCCGCAGTGACGAGCGCCCGGAAGCACTCTTTGTCGAGTTCCTTGAGGCCGTGAAAACACTCCAGCAGCCCTTCACACTGCATGTCCTGTTGTAGTTGCTCGCTCATCGAATCTGGCATTGATATAGTTGAGTAGAGGTGTGCTGGCGGTAAAAAGATTTGTGTGTGGTTTACACAATCGTGCGCGACATTCACTCCAGGCAGGTGTGCGCGACCCCCACCTCAGGCAGGTGAGGACGACTGCCCGTCCTCGCGAAGCGCGGTTACGCTGCTGTAGACGACGGCCCCGCTGACCAGCAACGCGGAGCCGAGGATGAGCACCAGACTGACCGTGTTCAGCGCGTCGATGCCGTAGACGTTGCCGATTTCACGCACCGCGACGGCCAGCGCGCCACCGAGCAGCATCAGCCCGAAGTACACCTTGATGTCGTCCTCGTTGACGATGCTCGTCGCGGCCGAGCCCACACGGGCACCGAAGGCGCTCCCCGCCAGCAACGGGAGCACGATAGAGAGGTCGACACCGCCGTCCAGCGCGTAGAGGAAGCTCCCGAGGCCGCCCGAGAAGACGATTTCGAAGAGGTCCGTCCCGACGGCGATGGGCACCGGTACGCCGATGAGGTAGAACAGCGCGGGCATGCGGATGAACCCACCGCCGACACCGAGGAAGCCGGAGAGCAGTCCGGTGACGAACGCGACGGCCAGTATCAGCCACAGCGAGACGCTGACCCCTCCGCGAAGCGATATCATCGGTGGGACGTTGTACGACTGAATCTTCTTGGCGATGTCCGGGATGTCGTCGGCGTCGACCTCGGCGTCCGCGGCGTCGTGGTCGATACTGCCCCCGCTATCGCCGCCTTTCATCGCCTCGTACGTGACGAACGCGCCGATACCGCCCAGCAGGACGACGTACGTGACACTGATGATGCTGCCGGCCATCCCGAGCGATTCGAGGTGGATGACGATCTCCTTGCCCGCTTCGATGCCGGCGGTCGTCCCTGCGATCATCAGTATCCCCAGCTTGTAGTCGACCTGCCCCATGTCGCGGTGTTTCAACGTCGCGATGACCGAGGTTCCGAACACGAACGCGAGCCCGCTCCCGACGGCGACCCGCGTGGGATAGCCCATCACCAGCAGTGCCGGCGTGACGAGGAACGAACCGCCCATCCCGAAAAAGCCAAAGAGGACGCCGATGAGGAGGCCAAAGCCGACGAACAACACCACCATCGCCAGACTGAGTCCCAGTATCTCCATCCGTCACTCCCCTTTGAGGTGCTTGACCACACGGTCTCCGAACGCCTGTTCGAGCGCGCCATAGCCGACGTAGAGGACCGCAGCCTCTAGAAGCACCGCGCCGATGAGCATCGCTGCGTCGATGCTCCCTGCACCCATCGATGCGAAGGCCGCGAGGTCTACCATCGGTACCCGCCTCCTGAATTGTACTGCCATGTAAATATCATACTTTTCTGCTCACTCAATCCTAGCCGGAGGGTACTGATAACAGTTTTGGGAGTTGCACACAATATTACTGCAACGTATCTCACCGGTATCCCACGAGAATATCTGCATACGTTATACGGATATCGAACAGCGACAACCGCTGTTCTACAGTCGCTCTGTGGCCCGGAATAAAGTTGCGCGCGCCAGTCCCTCACGCGTTCCCGGCGGCTATCAGTCCGACACGACCCCTACCGCGACTGAGAGCGCCCCGTGTTCTCCGGTCGGTGTCCCGACTCCCGCACAGTTGTATTGTGCAAAGCAAACAATATTAACGGTCGGCCGCGTACCGTCGAATATGAGGGCCATCTATGCGACAGACCTCTCGGCGGCGAGTGAAGCGGCGATACAGAACGAGACGTGTCTCGACTGCCTCGGCCGCATCGGTGTCGACACCATCCACCTCGTCACGGTCATCCCGTCGAACGTCCACGCGGGAATGCCGGGAATGAACTTCAGCAAGCGGCGCGAACAGGGGCTGGCTCGCTATCAGAACGTGATGGAGAACGCTGGGTTCGGCACAGAAACCCACGTCGTCCGCGGGACTCCCCATCGGCGCATCAACGGCCTCGCAGAGGCGGAGAAAGCCGATCTGACGATTATCGGTTCCCGCGGCCAGAGTCCGCTCGACAACCGCGTCATCGGCTCTACGGCCCGGAACCTCGCGCGGACGACCGTGGTACCGCTGCTGGTCAACCGCATCGAACGCAGTACTGACGAGCCGGACGTGCTCAGAGAGCACCTGTTTCAGCGGGTGCTCTACGCGACGGACTTCTCGGAGAACGCCGAACGCGCCTTCGACGCGTTCCAGTATCTCCGCCACGCGACCCAGGAAGCGACGCTCGTCCACGTCGAATCACCGAAAGACGAGATGGGCGACGAGACCCCCTCCGAGCGGCTCGCCGCGCTCGCGGACACGCTGACACAGTGGGACATCGAAACGAACGTCGAGGTCCGCCATGGCGACCCCGCCGAGGAGATTCTCGACGCCGAGGCAGCCGTGACGCCGACGACGACGCTCATCGGGTCCCGCGGCCAGAGCCGGATGCGTCGGCTGTTGCTCGGCAGCGTCTCCGAGGATATCGTCGCCCGAGCACGCGGGAACGTCTACCTCGTCCCGCCGCCACGAACCGCCTGATAGTTACCATTGTAGAGTATTTTCGGATAGCGCCGACCCCGGGGTCGGTGCGTCCCGGTAAATCGCGACGATAATCACTCTGAGACGGGCGGTCAGAGCGCGCCCATCACGGTCATCGACCCGAAGCCGACGGTCAGCGCGAGCGCGAACGACCCGGCCCACGCGCCCACCGTGACCAGCATCTTTCGCGGGTCGATTGCGTCGCTGCCGCCGACGGCAGCGCCGCTCCCGATGATGGCGCTGACGATAATCTCGTTGAACGACACCGGCACACCGAGGAAGACGGCGAGTTGGGCGATGAGGAAAGCGGGGACGAGCGCGGCGATGGACCGGCGCGGCCCCAGCGAGGAGTAGTCCTGTGCGAGCGACTTTATCATCCGGGGCGCGCCGGTCCAGGACCCGACGAGGATACCGAGGCCCCCGCCCAGCAGGACGACCGCTGGCGAGAGCGCCCCGACCTCGTCCAGCAGTGGCAGTAACGGGCCGACCGCCAGTCCAACCTGACTCCCGCCGGCCGAGAACGCGACCAGCGACCCGAGCGCCAGCAGGACGTGTCTGAGCCCGCCCGCCTCGTCGTGGCCGAGGTCCCGGTACACCACGCCCCACACTGCGAGCGCGACGACACCGGAGAGGGCCACTGTCGCCGGGAGTCCGTCGACGCCGAGCAGTCGCTGTCCGAAGTGCGTCAGCGAGCCCGGCCCGCCGCTGGGTCCGAGAAACGCGAACTCGACGTTGGCCAACACGACGCCGACCAGTGCCGCCAGCGTTGGAATCGTGGCTCGCTCGGGCACGTCCGACCGCGGCAAGACGCTCGCGATGGCATAGGCGAGGCCGCCGCCGACGACCGGTGTCAGCACCCAAACGGCCCCGATTTGCTGGTACTTCTCCCAGACCGGGGTGCCGCCGAGGGCCATCCCGACACCGATGACCGCGCCGGTGACGGTAAACGCCGTCGCGATGGGGTAGCCGGTGTAGAT
>Ga0102942_1000257_pt1 | contig 19565 bp, 18 predicted proteins | sample SalPon2_C_H2O_MG_FD_78171 | JGI IMG/M metagenome (GOLD analysis project Ga0102942, IMG submission 78171) | Salt pond water microbial communities from South San Francisco under conditions of wetland restoration - Salt Pond MetaG R2_C_H2O_MG | ecosystem: Environmental > Aquatic > Non-marine Saline... | reverse complement strand
GTTCGTCGCGCGCGGGCCCTTGGGGGCCTGTTCGATGTCGAATTCGATCTCGGTCCCTTCCGTCAGATCCTCACCGCCAACGTCCTCCATGTGGAAGAAAACGTCGTCGTCAGCATCCTCAGTCTCGATGAAACCGTAGCCGCCTGTGTCGTTGAAGAAATCAACCTTACCGTTTGCCATTGCAAATAGACCGACGCGCACTCGACGGTTAAGGGTTGTGTATTCGTTTTCCAAAGACGGAATCGTGAGGACGAACGTTTCGTGGTACGCGCTACCACTGGATAGATATCCAAATTCGTCGGTTTTGCGCGTTCTGAGTGCCCATCCCGACACTTCGTCGGCGCGGCGGGCCGTCTCATTCACGGGAGTCGAACTCCTGGTAGATGACGTGCCCGCACGCTTTGCAGTGTGAGGCGTCGGCGTCGTGGTAGGCGAGCCCGCAGTTCGGACACGTGACGTTCACCTTGCCCTTGTGGCCCCACTCCTTGACTATCTTGCTCGCCTGCCACGGAATGACGATGATCCCGGCGAGGATGGTCGCCACCGTCACCCAGCGGCCGGCGGCCGTGACCGGCAAGATGTCGCCGAACCCGACCGTCGAGAGGGTCACGACCGTGTAGTAGAACGCGTCGCCGAAGGTGTTCACCCCCGGATTCACCCGGTGCTCGACGCTGTAGAAGAGCCCGGCGGAGACGAAAAAGATCACGAGGACGGTCAGGAGGAGTTTGACCGCACGCAGGGTGTTGTCCGTGATGGTCCCGAAGAAAAAGTCGGCGTCGCGGGTAAACCGATAGAACCGCAGGACGCGGACGACACGGACCACGCGCAGGAAGCCGACGTTCACCCCGACGGCCGAGAGCGGGAAGAGGAGAACGACGAGCGTCGGCAGGATCGCCACTAGATCGACGAGCGTGTAGCCGTTGAGTGCCTCGGCGACGCGGTTTCGGGCGCCGTACAGTCGGAGGCCGTACTCGACGAGAAAGACGAGCGCGATGGCGACCTCCAGATCCCACAGCAGAGCGTCGGTCCCGGCCGGCAACGGGTACGTCTCCGCGACGAACACGCCGACGAACACCAGGTTCAACCCGAGGAGGCCCACGTCGATCAGCTTTCCGAGCGGCGTCCGGTGGTCCAGCAGGTAAAACCGCACCACGTCGCGGGCGCTGCGATCACCGCTCGTCGACGCCGCCGGCATACGTGTTCGTCGGTCGGGAACCCACGTAGTCCCTCGGATTCGGCGCGTGGACACACAACAGCTATGTACCGCCGCGCGGTGTACTGTTCGCCAATGGGGCAGGACGCCGACGATCCGCAGTCGAAACTGGCACCGAAGACGATCACCGACCGCTTCGACGGCCTCGCTGTCGGCGACACGTTCACCGTCAACGGCCACGACCGGGCCTTCGAGGTGGTCGACACCAGTACGTACTCAGTCGTCGCGGAGGACGCCGACGGGCACCGCGTGACGGTCGCACAGAACCTCCAGACCGGCGGCTGGTCGATCAGCGAGGAGGTCTACCACGTCGACGTTACGGGGGAGGCTGACTGATCGCCCGGGCGGACCGCGTCCCGTCGAGTCGCCGCCGCCGACTCACGACGACCCGTCTCAGAGGGATCATCGGAGCCAACCGGCGGGTTCGAGCTCCACCCCTCGACGCAGTGTCCCGGTTCTTCGCGGGAACGGTACGAACTCCTACGAGTCCCGTGTGAGAAACAGCCGAAATTCGAGTTCGTTCTTGTCGGCGCCGACCACGTCGGTCCCTTCCTTCTGAAACGACGCCTCAAGCGGCGTCCCCTCGGGCGTCGCCTCACACAGGCGGTCGGCGATCCGCTGGACGGCGTTCGCGTTCGGCCCGGGCGACCGGAGCACGACCCCGTCCCGGTCGCCCATGTCGAGGCTCTCGACGGCGTCGACCACCGCTTCGAACCCCTCGTTCTCGCCGACGAACACGCTCGCGAACTGCCGGTCCTCGAACGGCACCGTCACGGCGTCGCGGCCGGTAGACGCGCGACCCGCACGGCGGTCCGCGACCGTCCGCCGGAGCAGGTCCGCTCGATCCGTCAGCGCCGCTACCCACCGGTCCGCGTCGGCGTCGGGGTCCCGGGCGAGGCGGTAGGCGGTGCCGTCGTACTCGAACAGGCCGTACGCGACGGCGAGTTCGAGCAGTCGCTCCGACGCCGCGGCGAGTTCCGCTGTCGCCTGCTCGGCGGTGAACTCGTCCGTTCCGTACCTGTCGTGGGCCGCGAGATAGAGGTCGACACAGTCTTGCAGTCGCGGACGAACCTTCGTCATCGTGCGCTCATCGGTGACCTGGGGCGTAAATCATGCGGAACGGGTGCCGGGCCGGGGATCGGTGCCAGTCAGACCGACAGGTGCTTCTCGATCCGGTCGCCCTCGATCAGCGCGTCTAAGTCGTCGTGGTCGACGATTTCCCCGGATTCGAGGATGTAACAGTAGTCGGCGGTGGCCGTCACGAGATCGAGGTTCTGCTCGACGATCAGGACGGAGATGTCCTGTTCCTTGCTGAGCCGGTTGAGCTGTCGCCCGATATCCTTGACGATCGACGGCTGGATGCCCTCGGAGGGTTCGTCCAGCAACAGGAGTTTGGGGTCGGAGTTCAACGCCCGAGCGATCGCCAACTGCTGTTGTTGCCCCCCGCTCAGGGCGCTCCCTTTGGCTTTGCGACGCTCTTCGAGTGCGGGGAAGTAGTCGAAGATGTACTCCTCGATTTCGTTGTTCAGGAGGCGACCGCCCTTGCTCGCGCTGCCCAGACGGATGTTGTTCTCGACCGAAATCGAGCCGAAGATGTCCCGCGACTGCGGGACGTAGCCGATTCCGTGATTCGCGATCTGATAGGGTTCGAGACCGGAGATTCGCTCGCCGTCGAACCGAATCTCGCCCTGACTCGGCGGGTTGTGACCGATAATGCCACGGAGCAGGGTCGTCTTCCCGGCGCCGTTCCGTCCGAGGATCGCGACGATGCTGTTGTCCTCGACCTCCATACTGAGGTCCCAGACGACCGTGCTGTCACCGTAGCCGACCCTCACGTTGTCTATCTCTAGCATTATCACTCCCGCCCCAGGTAGACTTCCTGGACTTTGTCGTTGTTCTGAATGTCTTCGACCGTCCCCTGGGCGAGTATCTCGCCGTGGTGGAGTACGGTGAGGTTGTTCGACACCTTCTGGATGAAATCCATGTCGTGTTCGACGACCAGCATCGTCGTCTCCGTCTCCTCTTTGATCGTCCTGAGCAGGTCCACCGTCTCGTTGGTCTCCTGCGGTCCCATCCCCGACGTCGGTTCGTCGAGCAAGAGGAGTTTCGGATCGGTGCTGACCGCCATGACGATTTCGAGCCACTGCTGCTCGCCATGAGAGAGGTTCTCGGCGTTCTCGTGTTTCTTGTGTCGCAGGTTCGCCACGTCGAGCAGTTCGTGGATTCGGTCGTCGAGCGCGGAGTCGTCGTGGGACCGAAGCAACTCCGCCGTCGACGATAGCCGACCGTGCATCGCCATCCGCATGTTCTCGAGGATGGATTCGGAGCCGTACACCCGAGTCACTTGGAACTTCTTGATGATGCCCATCCGCGCGCGACGGTACGGATCGGTGCCCGTGATTTCGTCGCCCTCGAACAGGATCGATCCCTCGGTGGCGGCGTGTTCGCCGCTGAGGAGGCTCTGAAACGTCGTCTTGCCGGCGCCGTTCGGCCCGATGAGACCGACGGTCGACCCCCGTTCGATGGTGAAGTCGACGTCGTCGACGGCGACGAGGTTTCCGAACTCCTTGGTCAGGCCCTGGGTTTCGAGGATGGTGTCGGCGCTACTCATACTGATCACCTCCGCCGCCCTCGGCGTCGGCGCTGGCGGCCACTGCCGCCGTCGACTCCTCCCCGAGGCCGAGGCGTTCGGCGAGGTCCTCCAGGAGGCCAACGAGGCCACGAGGTCCGATGAGGACGAACGCGATGAACACCACGGCGAGGAGGATGTTCCACGAATTGACGAAGAGGTCGCTCAACGTCGAGTTGAGATACTGGATCAGGATGGCGCCGAGGACGGCCCCGACGAGGGTTCCGCGCCCACCGACGGCGATCCAGATCACGACCTGCGTCGAGAGCACGAAGCCGAGCAACGGCGGCGAGACGAAGTTGTTGATCGTCGCGTACATCCCGCCGGCGATGCCGGCCATCGCCCCCGAGAGCGTGAACACGAACAGGCGCGCCCACTCGGTGTTGTAGCCGAACATCGCGGTCCGCTCCATGTCCTGTCGGATGCCTCGAAGCGCCCGGCCGAACGCCGAGTCGACGATCCACCGCGAGAGGAGAAACAGGCCGAGCAGGACCGCGAGCGTGACGTAGTACATCGGAATCGTCTCGATGCCGATCCCGACGACTTCGAGCGACGGGATGTTGTACAACCCGTTGAATCCTCCGAGGAAGCTGACGAACTCGCCCGCGATACTCTCGAAGACGATGGCCACGATCAGTGTCGTGATCGCGAAGTACGGCCCGCTGACGTTCGCGCTGAACAGGAACCAGCCGATCGCGAGCGCGAGCACCGCACAGAACACCGGCGCCAGCACGAACACCACGACCGGGTCGGGAACCGCCGGTACCTCGATGAGCATCTTGGCGGCGAGATACGCACCCGCGCCGAAGAAGGCCGCGTGACCGAGCGTCAGCAGCCCGGTGTACCCCCACACGAGGTCGATAGCGAGTGCGAGGATGGCGAACGTGAGATACACCGACCACGTCGCCACGTCGCTCGACGAGAGTATCAGCGGGACGACGAGGAGGACGGCGAGGCCGGCGAGTTTTCCGGCTAGCCGTGGCGACTTCCTCACGCGTGCGAGTTTCGCTGCCGCGGACATCTACTCCCTCCCTCCGGGCGCGATGAGCCCGTTTGGCCGATAGCGGATGATGACGAGTGCGACGACGAGCACGAGCGCCTGCGCCACTGCCGTCAGATCCGGCAGGACGCTTCGGAAGATGTTGTCGAGCCCACCGAGCAGGACGCCGCCGGCGATGGTGCCGACGAACGTCCCGACGCCGCCGACGATGACCGCGAGGAACGAGTTGGCCAGCCACGACAGCCCCATCTCGGCGTTCACGCTCAGCCGCGGGGCGATGATGACGCCGGCCAACCCGGCGAGTGCCGATCCGAACGCGAACGTCAGGCGGTCGGAGAGCGTCGTGTCGATACCGAGCGCCGACGCCATCTCCCGGTTCTCGATGACGGCCAGCGCCATGATTCCGACGTCGGTGTATTTGAACAGCAGGATAACGGCCGTCATCACGCTCGCCGAGATGCCGATGATGAACAGCCAGTACACCGGCGCCTGCGTTCCCAGCAGGGAGATGGAGCCCTCGATGGGCGCCGAGACGCTCTTTTGCGAGGTGCCGAAGACGAGTTTGACCCCCTCCCGGAGGATGATAGCCACCCCCCACGTCGCCAACAGCGTGTCGAGCGGTCGCTCGTACAGCCGCTTCACGAGGCTTATTTCGAGGACTAGGCCGATGGCCCCGACCACGAACGGGGCGGCGATGATGCCGAGCCACGGCGAGAAGCCGGCGTTCTGGATCATGAAGCCGGTGTACGCGCCGAGCATGACGAACGTCCCGTGGGCGAGGTTGATCACACCCATGAGCCCGAAGATGATCGTCAGCCCCGCCGCTGCAAGCACCAGCGCGGAGATGGACGTAGCGGCGACCAACACCCGCTGCCCGACCTGTAGAGGTACGAGCATCGATAGTTCGATAGGTACCATGGTGAATGGGGTCGTCGTGGCCGGCTACCCTTGCAGGCAGTTCTGCTGGACCGTGATACCGTACGGTTCGATCTGTCCGAACTCCCGTAACACTTCGAACTCGCCGGAGTCGGCGTTGAACTGCCCGGCACGCGACTGCAGGACCGTGTGATGCGTGCCGGGGTCCATCGACACCGTGCCTTGCGGCGCGTCGAGCGTGATTTCGTTTTCGAGTGCCGCCTTGACCTCCGGCCCCGTGCTCGCGTCGGGGTTGTTCTCGCGGAGCAGTTCCGCCGCCATGAGCGGCCCCCAGTACGCCGCCTCGGCGACGAAGTTCGGCGTCGTCTCCTGTCCGTAGCTCTCGTCGTACGACGACTGATACGCGTTGTTCTGCTCGGTTTCGATGCTCGTGAAGTAGGGTGCCGAGGTGTAGATGCCGTCGGCGGCCGACCCGGCCGACCGGGCTTCCTGTTCGGACATGATGTTGCCCGCCCAGACGTACTCGTCGGTGAGGCCGAGTTCCGCGGCCTGTTCGATCATCGCGACCTGACTCGCGCCGACGGTGGTGAAGTACACCGCGTCGGGGTCGGCGTCGCTGATGTCGTTCAGCTTCGAACCCCAGTCGGTGAAGCCGAGTGGCACGTAGTCCTCTTGGACGATTTCGCCGCCGTTCTCCTGAACGAAGTCGTCGAGCACCGCGTTCGTCGTGTGCGGCCAGACGTAGTCGGACCCGATGAGGTAGAACGACTCGATTCCCTCCTGCTCCATGAGCCACGGGATGTAGGGCTGAATCTGCTGTTTTGGCACGGCCCCGTTGAAGAAGACCCACTCGAGGGTCTCCTTTGGAACGTTGACCTCCCCGCTGAACCCTTCCGCGCCCTCGATGGCCTGACAGACGCCGCCCTCGTAGAGCGTCGGGTACCACAGCGGCACCTCGTTGTTGACGAACGCCCCCGAGATGGCGTTTCGCATCGCGCTCGTGTACGCACCGAAGACGATGCTACACCCCTCGTCGTTGACGAGGCTCCGCGCCTCCTCGACCCCGGTGCCGGGGGAGGAGGCGTTGTCTCGCTTGATGAGGTTGATCTGCCGGCCGTCGATGCCCCCGTTCTCGTTGATCTGGTTGATCGCCATCTCGGTCGAGTTCATCATCGGCCGGCCGATGACCTCGATCGAACCACTGAGGGCGTAGAGCGCGCCGACGGTCAGTTCGTCGCTCGAACCACCGCCCCCGCCCCCTCCGGAACAACCTGCGAGCGCTGTCGCCCCCGCAACCCCCGCTGTTTTCAGGAAGGACCGCCGCCCGACTCCGAATTTACGCCAGTTGCTATCGTCTCCCATGAACTACTGGCCATGTCTACACTCATCTATTATAAAATATTCGGGTACTACGGGACGAACGTGTTACTTTTTCGGAGAAGAAGTTTCCATGGGCGAGTCTATGCACTCCTCCGGCAACAAATGTGTAAATCGGAACTATATAACTGGTATTAAACATGATATATATGCTTTGTCACTGCAAACGTCGGTGCTGTCAAGTTTTTTCTCCGGTATCTGACGACCCGTCGAACGGGAAATCTGTAACGCTACATAAGTAAAGTATAATAACATTGCCCAAGGTGATTGTTGACGTATCATGCCAGAGACGGTATTCGAAGTCGACACTGAAGCCCCCCCGGACGACCAGCCGGACCCGATAGTGAACCGATGGCATCCGGACACGCCACCCGCGGCGTCGATGGAGCCCGGCGAAAAGGTCCGCATCGAGTGTCTCGACTGGACGGGCGGTCAGTTGGAGAACGACGACAGCGCCAACGACATCCGCGACATGGAGCTGTCGCCGAACCACCACCTGAGCGGTCCGTTCGAGGTGAAAGGCGCCGAACCGGGCGACATCCTCGTCGTCGACATCCTCGACTTGGGCCAGTTTCCGGACCACGAGTGGGGGTACACCGGCATCTTCGACAAGGACAACGGCGGCGGCTTCCTGACCGACCACTTCCCCGAGGCGCGAAAGACCATCTGGGACCTCGACGGCGTGATGGCGAGTTCGCGACACATCGAGGACGTCCGCTTCCCCGGCTGTGCGCACCCGGGCATCCTCGGCACGGCCCCGTCGCACGAACTCCTCGCGGAGTGGAACGAGCGCGAACAGGCGCTCATCGACCGCGGCCCCGAAGACGCCACGGCGGTCAACCACGAAACCGGCGAGTCGGAACCGCCGCTCGCGCTCCCCCCCGAACCCGACGGCGTGTTGCTCGGTGGCATGGAGGGCGAGGAACTCGACGAGGCCGCTCAGGAGGCCGCCCGGACGATCCCACCCCGGGAGAACGCGGGCAACTGCGACATCAAGAACCTCGGCCGCGGCTCCCGAGTCTACCTCCCCGTCTTCGTCGAGGGGGCGAACTTCATCACCGGCGACCTGCACTTCTCACAGGGTGACGGCGAAATCACGTTCTGTGGCGCCATCGAGATGCCCGGCTGGATCGACCTTCGCGTCGACGTCATCAAGAACGGCATGGAGAAGATGGGCACGGACTACGCCATGTTCAAGCCCGGCTACATGGACCCCGACTTCTCCAACTACGTCGTCTTCGAGGGCTACTCCGTCGACGAGGAGGGGACCCAGCACTACAAAAACTCGACCGTCGCGATGCGGCGCGCGTGTCTCGACGCCATCGACTACATGACCAACTTCGGCTACACCCGCGAACAGGGCTACTTCATCCTGAGTACCGCCCCGGTGGAGAGCCGAATCGCTGGCATCGTCGACCTGCCGAACACGTGTGTGACCGTCTCGCTGCCTCAGGAAATCTTCGACTTCGATATCGATCCCGACCTCCTCGCGGACGGCACGGCGGTCGAGGACCGCGGTGACGTCGCGAAGACGTCGTAATCACGCGCTCACGCTTTTTTACACGGCCGCTCAGTGGTCGTGACCCATCGAATGACCGACCGCCCACGGGTAGCCCTCGGTACTGTGGACGAGTCCGTTTTCGTCCTCGTGGTCGTGGTCGTGATCCGCCTCCTCCGGCGTGCGCTCCGGCACCGAGATGTTCCGATCGATCCGGAGGATCATGCTCGCCGCCGCGGCCGCGCTCACGACGGCCTGCCGTTTCACGTGGAACGGTTCGAGGACGTGCCGATCACCCATATCCGCGACACCGCCCTCGTCGAGGTCGAGTCCTGCCGTGTACTCGCCGTCCGCGTGGGCCCGCCGGAGCGACACCAGTGCGTCGAGGGGGTCCATCCCCGCACTCGCCGCGAGCGTCCGCGGCACCGTTTCGAGGGCGTCGCCGAACGCCTCGACGGCCAGTTGCTCTTTGCCGCGATGGCTGGTCGCTTCCTCACGGACGTGGGACGCGAGCGCCATCTCCGTGGCCCCGCCGCCCGGCAGGAGCGCCTCGTCCTCGATGGCGAGTTTCAGCACGAACAGGCAGTCGTCGAGTTTCCGTTTCGTCTCGTCGGCGACGTGGGCCGTCCCGCCCCGGAAGAGCAGCGACACCTGATCGACGGCGTCGAAGCCCGAGACGACCGCGATGTCGGTCGGTCCCAGCGACCGGCGCTCGACGGTGCTCGCGTACCCCACCGTCGCCGGCGTCAGGTTCTCCACCGTCACCGCCTGTCCACCGGTCGCCCGCGCGAGCTTTCGGAGTTCGTCACGCCGGGTACGCTCGACGGCGAGGATGCCCTCCTCGGCCAGCAGGTAGCGAACCGGATCGTCGATGGACTGCTGGCAGAACACCACGTCCGCCCCCGCCTCGACGATGGCCTCGGCGTAGCGTTCGTACACTTCACGCTCGTGGTCCCGGAGCGCCGCCAGATCCTCGGGCGTCTCCGGATTGATCGCTCCCATCCCGGACGGCGTATCGATCGACAGCTCCTCGTCGATCAACGCGACGCTCGCGTCGGTGTACGACTCGGGAAGGTCCCCCGGCGACACCACGTCGGTCGAGGACTCGTTCAGATCGATGACGAGGCCGTCGATCACCGTCGAGTCGTAGAACGTCCCGCCGGTGATCGTCTTTCGGGTGATCTTCTCGAACCCGACGCGGCCGTCGCTCCTGATGGCCTCGACGGCCTCGACGGCGCGGTCGGCGAGAAACGCCGTGCCCTCGTCGTCCCACTTGCCCGTGACGACGGTCCGGGCGATATCCCGGAGCACGTCGGGGTCGTCGACGTCGACGGGGACGGTCAACGAGGGGAGGTGTGACACCGCCGCCGTCGAGGCGATTTGGAAGCCTTCGGCTACCTTCGTCGGATGGATTCCGTCCTCGATCAGCGACTCCGCCTGCGCGAGCAACTCGCCGGCGAGCACCACCGCCGTCGTCGTCCCGTCACCCGCTCGCGTCTCCTGGCTCTCGGCGACTTCGACGATCAGCCGTGCCGCGGGGTGGGCGATGTCGAGCCGATCTAGGATGCTGGCGCCGTCGTTCGTGACGACGACTTTCCCGTTCATCACGAGCATCTTGTCCAGTCCTTTCGGCCCGAGCGTCGACCGAACCGTGTCGGCGAGGTGTTTCCCCGCCGTCAAATTCGACGCCGCCGCCGACGCCTCGCTCGACCCGGAGATATCCGACAGGGCTGGGGCGCTGTTGTCCGACATGTGGGCGAATCAATACCCCCGTCCCAACATAATCGTTTCAATCTGGCGCAATCGCCCGGCCGGCTCCCCCGACTCAGCCGCGATCAGTCGGAGTTGGCGAGTCCGGTGGCCGGGTCCGTACTCGCAGCGAGTGCCCGCGACACCGCGCCGTCGCCCCCGTCGCCACAGCGGATGACGAGCGGGCCGGATGCGGGCGCATACACGTCCATCTCGGTTCCACGCGAGGAGTACCAAGTGTCGACCACCTCGACCACGCCAGCGTCGCTCAGCCGCTCCAAGTGGTACGTGACGTTCTGGATCGACGTCTCCGCCCGCTCCGCGAGTTCGGACGGCACCATCGGCTCCTCGTGCAGGAGTGCAACGAGGCGGCGCGCCGTCCCCGAAGCGAGCGCTTCGACGATCGCGTCGGCCTCTCCGAGCGGGACGACCTGCGGGTCCGGGTCGGGATCGGGGGCGGACTCCGCGTCGCGAACCGGGAAGATACTCTCTGCCATCGGTATCGGTACGTGGTGGGCGACTCACATATACTGCCCCGGGGCGTCTCCGAGTCGGAGACAGTGCCCCGTGCGTGGGAGTTTTGTGACAGGATGCCTTCGTACGGCCGACGCGATGCCATCTCACTCCCCCCTCCACGTCGACGTGGTGGGGCCGCCGGCGTTCGCCGCGGCCCTCACCGACGCGACTGGCGAGTCCGGGACTCGCCTGTCGGCGACGACCGTTCCCCTCGACGCCCTCCCCGAGCATCTCGACGGTACAGACTGTCTCCTCGTCGACCGCCGGACTGCGGGCGCGTCGTGGCGGGCCGCCCTCGAACGCGTCGCCGACGCCCGGCCGCGGGTTCCGGTCGTCGTCCTGGTCGACGACGACGCCGCGTCGACCGTCGCCGCGGCCGTCGAGGCCGACGCGGCGGACTGGCTTCCCCGCTCGCTGTGCGAGACGCGTCCCGACACCGTCGTCGACCGCATCGACGGCCTCGCCGGCCGCGCCCGCCCTTCCCGCCCCGACGATCCGGTCGAGCGGTTCGACCGGGCGACGGCGACCCACGACCCCGGCACCGGCCGCCTCCGCGCCGCGAACGGGGCGCTGGTCGACCTGCTCGGCTACGATCGGGCGCGGCTCCGCGAGGAGGGACTGGACGCCCTCGTCGCGGCGGACTCGGGGATCGAACCCGTCGCGGCCGACGCCGGCGCGACGTGGGAACCGACCGCCCACGAGTGGCAGGTCGAGACGGCGGACGGCGACCGGCGGTGGCTGTCGACCGACGTCTGGCCCGGCAACGACGGGGACGGTCCCTGTATCTTCGCCGTCTCCCGCGACGTGACCGAGCGGAAGCGACGCGAACAGCGCTTTCGACTCGTCGCCGAGAACGTCGACGAGATCATCTACGTCGCCAACGAGGATTTCTCCGAGGTTCGGTATCTGAATCCCGCCTACGAAGACGTCTGGGGCCGACCCGCCGAGGAGGTGTACGCGGACGCGACCGCTTTCGTCGACGCCATCGACCCCCGGGACCGCGAAGCGTTCGAGACGGAGTTCGCGCGGATGCGCGAGGACATCGCGCGCGGCGAGGCCGCCGACAGCTACGAGTTCGAGTTCCGTATTCGCCGGCCGGACGGGGAGTGCCGGTGGATTTCCGCCACCGGGTACCCGGTCGAGACGCCGGTGGGCGAGGGCTTGTACGTCGGCATCGCGAGCGACATCACCGAGCGACGCGAACTCGAACGGACCTACCGGGAGCTGTTCAACAAATCCAGCGCGGCGATCACGCTCCACGATCCGGAGACGAAGGAGATGGTCGGCGTCAACGACACCATGTGCGACCTGCTCGGCTACGACCGGGAGACGCTGCTCGATATCGGTGCCGTCGGCATCAGCGCGGCGGCCGAGGGCTACACGGAGCAACGCGGCGCCGAGATCATCGACCGGATCATGGCGGCCGGCGAGCCCGAGGAGTACGAGTGGGTCGTCGAGGACGCCGGCGGCGACCGACACGTGTTGCTCGTGACCGGCACGCCCGTGACGATCAACGGGCAGGAGCGGTTTCTCTCGGCTTCACAGGAGATCACCGAACGCAAGCGACGCGAGCGCGAAATCGAGGAGGAACGGCAGAAGTACTCGGCGCTGGTCGAGCAGAGTACCGACGCCGTCGTCGTCGTCAGGGACGGCCGCTACGTCTTCGTCAACGACCGCTTCTGTGAACTCACCGGGTACGACGAGGCGGAACTGCTCAGTATGCCGTTCCAGAACGTGTTCACGCCGGCATCCCGGGAACTGGTCAGGGAGCGGTACGAGCGCCGCGTGGCCGGCGAGTCCCCGCCCAACCAGTACGACGTCGAGGTCGAGACGGCGGACGGCGACCGGCTGACGCTCGAACTGTCCGTCTCGCAAATCCGAAACGAGGGGGAGCCGGCGACGATGGCGAACTTCCGGGACGTGACCGAGCGCCGGCGGCGGGAACGCACGATCGAACGGCTCCAGACGGCTACCGAGCGTCTCCAGGGCGCCGAGACGGCCGACGAGGTGTACCGGATTACGGTCGAAACGGCGCGGGACGTGCTCGGTCTGCCGATGACGGCATGCTGGCGTCACGACCCCGACGCAGAACGGCTTACATACGTGGACGGGACGGAGCCGGTCGCGGAGATGCGAGCCGGAACCGGGCCGGTTTCCTTCGCCCCCGGCGACACGGAGTACGGGGTCTTCGAGCGCGACGAGGCGACGACCTACGACCCCAGTGAGTACCACGACCACAACCCGCTGGACGCCGCCATCATCGTCCCGCTCGGCGATCACGGCCTCCTCGCGGCGGGCGACTGCAGCCGGGGCGACTACGAGCCGTATCGCCTCGACGCCGCGCAGGTGCTCGCCGGCCACGCCACGACCGCGCTCAACCGAGTGGACAGGGCCGAACAGTTGCGCGAGAGCGAGCACCGACTGCGGGCGATCGTCGATCGGATCGACGAGGCCATCTTCCTCGCACCGGCCGCCGAACTGACCGCGGGCGATCCGGCCCCCGACTTCGTCAGCTCCGGCTACGAGGCCATCTGGGGCCAGTCACTCGACGGCCTTCACGAGACGTACGAGGAGGGGTTTTTCGGGACGCTCCATCCCGACGACTACGACGACTACCGCGCCTTCATCGACCGCCTCGTCGAGGCGGTGTCGGCGGGTGACGCCGACGAGCGGTACAGACAGGAGTACCGCATCGAGCGTCCCGACGGCGAGGTTCGCTGGGTCCGCTCCGAGTTCTACCCGACCGACTGGACGGACGGCGTCCCTCGCGTCGTCATCGTCAGCCGCGACGTGACCGCGGCGAAGCGGCGCGAGCGGACCATCGAGTCGTTCCACGACGCGACGGCGGAGCTGACGACGGCCGACACCGTCGTCGACGCGGCCCGGATGGCGGTCGACGCCGCCGCGGACGTGTTCGACCTGCCCGCGACCGCCGTCTACCGGTACGACGAGGCGACGGCCACGCTCGAACCGGCGGCCACGGGCCCGGCGCTTCCGGACGCGGCGGCGCTCCCCGCACTCACCGACGACGACGCGCGGGCCTGGGACGCGTTCGTCAGCGAGACGATGTACCGCGTCGCCGACGACGCCGAGCCGTTGGGCGACGTGCGGCCGGGCGAGGAGGCGGTACTGTTCCCGCTCGGCGGCAACGGTCTGCTCGCGGTCTGTGGGTCGGGCGTCGACACCGAGGCGGCGAGCATCATCGCCGCGACGCTCGAAGCCGCGCTGAACCGACTCCGTGGCGAGCGGCGACTCGAATCGCGTCGAGCGGAGTTGGAGGCACAGACCGAGCGTGCCCGCCGCCTGGAGTCGATCACCGAACTGACGCGGCGCATCGAGGCGGCCATCACCGGCCACTCCTCGCGCCGCGGGATTCAGGAGGCGGTCTGTGCGGAACTGGTGGATCGCGACCCCTTCGACGCCGCCTGGGTCGCCGCGGCCGACGTGGGGACTGACCGGCTGACGCCCCGGGCGACCGCCGGTATCGACGCCGACGCCGTCGAACGCGTCCTCGACGGGGCCGCTCCCGGCACCGACTCGGCGGCGGCTCATCCCGTGGCCGAGGCGTGGGAGACGGGTGAGCCCCGCGTCGTCGACGACCTGGTCGGGAGCGGCCGTCGTCGCGAGTGGCAGCGGCGCCTCCTCACGTTCGGCGCCGGGTCGGTCTGTGCCGTCCCGCTCGAGTACAGCGGTATCACCTACGGCGTACTCGTCGTCGTCGCCGACGACCCCGGCGAGTTCGAGGACCGGGAGGTGGACGTGCTCTCACAGCTCGGCACTTCCATCGGCTACGCCATCGCGGCCATCGAGCGCCGGCGCGCCCTCGAATCCGACGACACGCTCGAACTCGAATTCCGGGGGAGCGACGCGGCCCTCCCCTTCGCACGGCTGGCGCGCGACACGGCGTGTCGCGTCCGCCACGAGCGGACCGTCCGCCGACAGGACGGCTCCGTCAGCGTCTACTACACCGTCCGCGGCGACCTCCCGGCGGACGTGGCCGACGTGGCGTCGTCGACCCTCCCCGGCGACGTCGAGGTCGCCGCCCGCCGGGACGGGGAAGCCGTCGTCGAGCGCCGCGGATCGTCCTGGTTCGGCGCCTTCGTCTCCGAGTACGGCGGCGTCCTCCGGCGTGGAACGGCGACGGACGGCGATGTCTCGCTCGTGGTCGAACTCCCTCGCGAGGCCGACATTCGAACTATCGTCGATCGGTTCCGGGTGGAGTTCCCGGCGCTCGACCTCACGGCCCAGCGCCAACATCAGGAGACGGAGACCACCCCCGGCGAACTCCACCACCGGATCGAACGTCGCCTGACCGACCGGCAGTACGAGGCCATCGAGACGGCACACGCGATGGGCTACTTCGAGTGGCCCCGCGAGAGCAGCGGCGAGGAAGTCGCCGAGACGCTCGGCATCACGCAGCCGACGATCAACAAACACCTCCGCCTCGGCGAGCGGAAGGTGTTCGACCTCCTCTTCGGGGACGACGACACGGCGTGATGGTGTTTATCGCCCCTGTTTACGGGTGGTTCGCCGAGACAGTCCGGCGCACCACCAGTACTGACGTAGGATCCCCCGTCAGTCGTCGGCCGGCCCGGTTGCCCGGACCGTCCCGCCGACGCCGCCTTCGCCGACGCGGAGTTCGACCGAATCGAGGGCGAGTTCGAACTCGCGACGGTGGTGGCCGTCGGGGTCGTATCGAAGCGTCGAGGTCACGAGGCTAGCGTCCTCGAGGCGGTCGAGGCGTCGGTACACCGTCGCTCGCGACATCTCACACCGTTCGACGAGCTCCGCCGCCGGGAGCGACTGCCCGTCGAGTGTCGTGAGGAGTCGACAGGTGTACTCGTCGCCGAGCAACGAGAGGAGCGTCTCGGCGGGCGTCGACGCCGCGTCGGCGTCGTCCCCTTCGATCGACCCCCGGTCGGTGGGGGCGTCGCGATCGGCGCTGGAGGCGCGTGTCTTCATACGTCTTCGAACATCATCTATCCCCCAAAGCGTCCCGTCTATGCTGACTACCTCCGACGCCGGCGGGGGCTATCCATATTGACTCCGGCACGCGGACCGGTGTTTCCGAGCCAGAAACACGCGCCGCCGGTTTATGAGACGGCGACTCGAAGGGGACGCAATGGCACGTCCGACGCTCCCGTCGCGCCAACCCGACAGTCTCGGATCGAGAGCCGCCGACGGCGGTCGTCGGTGAGTCGATGGCGGACCGGCGTCTTTCGCAGCCGGCCGACGACGCGTCCGGCACCGCCGTCCACCGGGGCGACGGCTCCGATACCGCCCGCGACCGACAGGTTCTGATCGTCGGCGACGGGATCGGTGCCGCGGCCGCCGCCGGGTTTCTCGACCGTGCGGGCCTCGATCCGGTGCTCGCGTCGCCCGCCCGCGGCCGGCCGCTCCCCCCGGTGGTGACCCTCTGGCGACCGGGGCTGACGCTGCTCGAACGCCTCGGGCTCCGGCGCCCCGTCGAGCGCCACGGCACCACCCTGACCCGCTTTGCCTGCCGGACGCGTGGCCGGTGTTGGCCGGCCGGCGACGCCGACCACCCCGTGCTGGTTGCGGTCGCTCGCGCCCGTCTCGACGCCATCCTCGACCGCCGGCTACTGGATCGGATTCGAACCGCCGAGCGGCCGGTCACGACGCTCGCTCCGACGGAGCGCGGCGTCCGTGCCGTCTTCGAACGCGGCGTCGACGAACTGTTCGACGCCGTCCTCACGACCGAGCGCCGTCTGTTCCCCGGCGACGAGGCGACGGACGCACGAGCGATCCACCGCTGGACGGGTCGCTGGCCGGCGACCGCCCCCGCGCCGGACGTACCGACCGAGGCGTGGGACGACCGGCACGCCGCGTTCACCGTCCCCGCTCCCGACGCGACGTTCGTCCACTTGGTCACGGCTACGGGGACGGCGGGCGTCGACGCCGTCGGCCCCGCCGACGTCGGCGACCGGTTCGGGCATCTCTTCGACCCGCCGGCCACTCCGTTCTCGGATCGGCTTCCCGACTTCCAGTACGAACGGCTCCCGTGTGCGTCGCCCGCATCCCGGCGTGTGGACGCCATCGCGCCCTTCGGTCCGGCGAGTCGAACGTCGATTCCCGGCGACTGTCTCGGCGCCGCCCTCGCCATCGAGGACGCGTGGGTGCTCGCCGACGAGTTGGCGTCGGGCGCAGGCGCCGTCACCGACCGTCTCGCGCGCTACGACCGTCGGCGCCGCCGCCGCGACGCCGAACTGGTCGCGGCCCACGATATCGACGCCGTCGATTCCGGACTCCGGGCGCCGATCCGACGGCTGCGCGCCGCTCGGACGACCGTTCTCGGCCCCGACCCGCCGCCGCCCGTGCACGCGCTGGCGAGCGACGTCCCCGACCGGCTCTGAGCCGGCCACCGACGGCCGACACAATGTGTATAGCCCACCCCCTGCGCGGCGGCAGTATAGAATGACCGTCGACCTACGGGGACGGCGGACGAGCGTCCGTGTACGATGGCGACCACTGCAACGACCGACCGACCGCGTTCCAGGGACGCCCGGCGTGAGGACGCGCCCGACGCCGTCGTCGCCAGCGCGTGCGACGACGTGCCGGCACCGCTCCGCCTCCTCGACGACGAGTACGCACGGGAGATACTCGCGGCACTCGCCGGCACGCCCATGCGCGGACGCGACCTGATCGAGCGCTGTGAGATGTCGCGGGCGACGGTGTACCGGCGCCTCGACCGACTTCGGACGGCCGGGTTCGTGACGGCCGAGACGACGGTCGACCCCGACGGCCACCACTGTCAGGAGTTCAGGCTCGCCCGCGACGAACTGACGGTCCGAATCGAGAACGGGGCGCTCACCGTCGTCGCGACGCCGGCCGCCGACGCGTCGGCGTGAGCGGTCGGCTACGTGCCGACCGACGCCGCTCGTCGAGCGACACGGGCCGGTGAGCGTCGTCGAGCGCGTGCGTCGACCGCCTGCCACGGAACCCTTTTGTCCCCGGGCACGAGGAAACGACCAGTGACCCGGCAGGACGACTTGGACCGTTTCTACCGCCTCCTCGACGACCTCGGCCGCCGCGTCGACGGGGCGCGGAAACTCAAACGCTGCACCGGCTACATGGACTGGCCCGACCGCGGCGTCTACGTCTTCCTCGCGCCGGGCGAGCCTCGTACCGCCAGCGACGGGTTGCGCGCCGCCCGAATCGGCACCCACGCCGTCTCCGCGGGGAGTAACACGTCGCTCTGGGACCGGCTGAAACAGCACGCTGGCACCGGGAGCGGGAGCGCCGACCACCCCCACGGTGGCAACCACCGTGGCTCCGTCTACCGCCAACGCGTCGGCGAGGCCATCATCGAGAAGTACGGCCTCCACGACGACTACCCCGACTGGGGCGAGCGCTGGTCGGGCATCGACCGGGACCGAGCCGTCGTCCGCGACGAGGAGTACCTCCTCGAACGCCGGGTGAGTGCCTACATCCGCGAGCAGCCGTTCCTCCCGGTCGCCCTCGACGACGAACCGGGCCCCGACAGCGACCGCACGTTCGTCGAGCGAAACGTCATCGCGTTGCTGAGCAACCGCGACACCGACCCCGTCGACCCTCGCCCGAACGACTGGCTCGGCCGACACAGCCGGAGCCCGGAGATCCGGGCGTCGGGACTGTGGAACGTGAATCACGTCGACGAGACCTACGACCCGGCCGCTCTGGATCGGCTAGCCGAGGCCGTCGAGGCGACGACGCCGCCGTAGGGCCGGTTCGCGGTCACTCCGTCCCGTCGCCGACGGCCGGAACTGGCTCAGAACAGTCGTGTCAGTTCGCCGCCCGCTCCGGCAGGGCGTACGGCTGTCCGCAGCCGTGAATCTCCAGTCCGCAGTCGGGACAGGCCGTATGGTTCTCGCGACGGTGCGTGACCGACTGGCGCTGTCGCTCCGGGTCGGCTTCGAGTCGGTCTCGCGTCTCGTCCGGCAGGTCGAGGAGGGCGACGAGGTCGCTTCCACACGCGGGACACTCTCGGTTCATACGTCACCGTACGGCGCGCTACCGATAATCGGTTCGACGGACGGGTCCCTTCGGAGACTGCGTGGCCTCGGCACTCACGACTCACGATCTATCCATAGTGAATGTGTGTATTGCGCCTATCGAGTCCACTCGTCCCGTTACTGTTCGTCCAGCATCTGGATGCCATGCTCCACAACCGCCTCGGTCACGAAGAGACTCGTCTCACGCTGGAGAGCTCGCATGAGTGACGCCGCTTCGTCCCTGTCGAGCAATCCCCGGCCGTAACCGAGCGCGATGACGCCGATAGAACCGTGGACTTCGACGCCCGCGTCGGCTGCTGCCTCTCGGGCAGCAAAGTCGTCGGTTAGGAGAACGACTTTCCGCTCTTCAGCGACTGCAATCGCGGAGCGTTCCCCGGCGTCCAGCTCTTCATCTCCGACTCGGCTTGCATCGGCTTCGACGAATTCGTACGAGAGCTCGGCTAACCCGTCCGGAACACCACCCGCTTCGACTTCTCTGTAGACCGTCTCTGGAACCAGTAATGTGTCAAACGTTGTGAGCAGGTCGAGTGAATCGATTTTCAGCAAGGTGAATGAGTGGCCCCGCATCGGAAACAGCCGCAAGTGTCACGCGTTCAGGCCCCAGTCGACGTCTTCCTCGATGACCTCACGCTCTCGCTCCGCTCGCTCGACTTTCGTCCGACCGACGTGCTCGATGACTTCCTCTCGGTCGAGTT
>Ga0102942_1000250_pt1 | contig 19860 bp, 22 predicted proteins | sample SalPon2_C_H2O_MG_FD_78171 | JGI IMG/M metagenome (GOLD analysis project Ga0102942, IMG submission 78171) | Salt pond water microbial communities from South San Francisco under conditions of wetland restoration - Salt Pond MetaG R2_C_H2O_MG | ecosystem: Environmental > Aquatic > Non-marine Saline... | reverse complement strand
CGATAGCCGAGCTATATCCGGACCGGAATGCCGTGCTCGTCGAGGCGTCGTTTGACTTCGGTGACCGAATACTCCTCGAAGTGGAATATCGAAGCAGCAAGTGCCGCGTCGGCACCCGCCTCAGTGAACACCGCTTCCATGTGTTCGGGGGATCCACAGCCCGATGACGCGATGACGGGCGTCCGGACGTTATCACAGACGGCTTTCGTTAGCGGGATGTCGTAGCCGTCCTTGGTCCCATCGGCGTCGATCGAGTTCACGAACAGTTCGCCGGCACCGCGGTCGGCCGCTTCCCGGGCCCACTCGACTACGTCCAGGCCAGTGCCCTCGCGGCCACCTTTGACCGTACACTCGAACCAGCAGGACTCGCCGTCGACTTCGGCGTAGTACTCACCGTCCTCGTCGAACCGCCGTCGGGCGTCGACTGAAATAACGATACACTGGCTGCCGAAGGCCGCTGCACCTTCTTCGATCAGTTCGGGACGTTCGATTGCGCCCGTGTTGATCGAGACCTTGTCCGCCCCGGCCCGGAGTGTCTCTTTGATATCGGCTTTCGTCCGGATCCAGCCGCCGACGGTCAGCGGAATAAAACACTCGTCGGCGACCGCGGACACGGTGTCGAGCATCGTCTCTCTGCCCTCCGCCGAGGCGGTGATATCGAGAAAGACGAACTCGTCGGCGCCCGCCTTGTTGTATTTTTTCGCGAGTTCGACCGGATCGCCGGTGTATTCGAGGGCCTCGAAGTTGACCCCTGTATAGACCGCCGCCTCCCCCTCGTCGTTCAGATCGACGTCGATACAGGGGATGATGCGTTTCGTGAGCGTCATTTACCGTTTTCACGTTGGTCGGGTTCGGGTTTCATCGTTTCGGCACGGGGCGGAAGCGATATCGGTAGGGACTTTTTGTAGTCGGACGGCGTATCCGTATGCAGTATCTCTGGTACGCGCTCGTGGCACTGGTGGCGTACACGCTCGTCGCACCGCTAGTGAAACTCGCGATGCGGGACCTCCCTGCGGACGTCGTCGTGGTCGTGACGAACGGTATTCTCGTGCTTGGGGCGCTCGGAATCATTCTCGTGACCGACAGACCATTTCTTTCGGCGCTGACACACGAGGACGCGCCCTACATGTACGCCGCGGGGATCTGTCTCGCTGTCGGTATCATCGCATATTACCGTGCGCTTTCGGCCGGACCGGTGAGCGTCGTCGTTCCGATCTTCGGTCTGTTTCTGGTCGGGAGTTCGGTGGTCGGTATCGCCTTCCTCGAGGAGGCCCTGACGGCCCGGAAAGCGGTCGGAATCGTGCTTGCCGTTATTGCGGTCTTTTTGACGACGTTCGAGGGGTAACGTCCGCGGTCGGGTCGTGGTGGTTTTTGTTGATGGAACTCGAAGGGAGACGCATGGTCGCGCTCGAATCCGAATCGGACGTCTTAGAACACGGCGACAGTGCCCCCGACTTCGAACTCCGGGGAACGGACGGCGAGACGTACACGCTCGATTCGTTCGACGATCACGACGCCCTGCTCGTCGTTTTCACGTGTAACCACTGTCCGTACGCGAAGGCGAAGTTCGATGCGATGAACGAGATCGCGTCCGACTACGGCGACGTCGCGGTCGTCGGGATCAATCCGAACGATGCCGAGGAATACCCCGAGGACTCCTTCGAAAAGATGGTCGAGTACGTCGACCGCGGCGACATCGATATCACCGCCTATCTCCGCGACGAGACCCAGGAGGTCGCCGAAGCCTACGGGGCCGTCTGTACCCCCGACCCGTTCCTCTTCGAGAACGACGACGATCGATTCCGACTCGTCTATCACGGTCGCTTCGACGACGCGTTGAACCCCGACGCGGAGCCATCCGGCAGACCGGGCGAAGAGATCCGAAGCGCTATCGAAAGTGTTCTCGCCGGCGAGACACCGGAGGCGGAGTTCCGACCTTCCCGCGGCTGTTCGATCAAGTGGCGCGAATAGACCGCACGGCAGCCAGCTTTTTTGTGGTCCCGTGGCGAGAGACAGTCGAGATCAGGAGTATCGGATGACAGTACCTGACGACATCGAGCAGTTCGCGGCGTCGATCGGTCCCGAACCCGACGCAGTCATCGAGGAGATGAATCGCCGCGCAGAAGAAACCGAGTTCCCGACCGTCGGCCCTGCCGTCGGCGGATGGCTCCAGCAACTCGCCAGTCTCGTCGGTGCCGAACGGATCTTCGAGTTCGGGTCGGGATTCGGCTATTCGGCGTACTGGTCCGCCCGTGCGCTCTCGTCCGACGGGGAGATTGTCCTGACCGAGATCGACGCCGAAGAACTCGAATCGGCCCGTGAGTATCTTGCCCGCGGCGACTACGCCGAGCAGGCCCGGTTCGAACTGGGGGACGCCATCGAGACGATCGAGCGATACGACGGTCCGTTCGATGTCGTTCTCATCGACAACGAAAAGGACCGTTACGTTGAGGCGTTCGAGGCGGTCCGATCGAAGGTACCTGTCGGTGGCCTCGTTGTCGCCGATAACGCGATGGAAGGGCCCTTCGAATTTGAGACGATCCATCGGCTGGTCGATGGCGTTCCCCCGTCCGCGCTCGACAGCAGCGAGATCGGCTCGGCGCGCGGGATCGAGTCGTATCTGGAACACGTCGGATCGACGGACGCCTTCGAAACGACGCTCCTGCCGCTCGGGGAGGGACTCGCGGTCAGCCGTCGCCGGCGCTGAGCGTCGTTGTCGAACGGTTCGACCTTTCAATCCCGGTTGCGTCGGGCAATTTCGTTCGATGTTCGAGTACACGCCCGACTTGTTGAATATTGTAAAGAATGAAGTTAGGACCGTTCGTACCTTCGCCGTATGCCAGGAGGCACTGACCAGACTTTGCGGCCGTTTCTGTGGCGCGCGACTAACCTCTACCCCGATCAGGAGATCGTCTCTCGGACACACCGGGGCATAGAGCGCTACACGTACAGCGAATACGACGACCGGACGGCCCAGCTGGCGAACGCCCTCGAAGAGTACGGAATCGAAGCGGGTGACCGCGTCGGGACGTTCTGTTGGAACCACCACCGCCACTTCGAGACGTACTTTTCGATCCCTTCGATGGGGGCCCAACTTCACACGATCAATCCGCTTTTGCCCGACGAACACATCCAGTATATTGTCGACAACGCCGACGACGAGCTGATTTTCGTCGACCAGTCGATGGCCGAAAAGCTCGCAGGCGCGGCCGCCGAAGCGCCCGAGTTCGAGGGCGTAGACTTCGTCGTCATGGGTGAAGAGGGATCCGACGAACTCGATGCAACGCCGTACGAGTCGTTCATCGAGGGCCAGCCCACAGCGTACGATTGGCCGGAGCTTGACGAAGACCAGCCCGCTGGCATGTGCTACACCTCGGGCACGACCGGGAACCCGAAGGGCGTCGAGTACACCCAACAGATGCTGTGGAGTCACGCGATGATGATGCTAACGCCACAGGGAATCCCGATCGAGGACGACGACGTCGTCATGCCCGTGGTGCCGATGTTCCACGTCAACGCCTGGGGTTTCCCGTTCAGCACGACGGCGGCGGCAGCCAAACACGTCTATCCTGGGCCGTCACCCAACCCGGAGGACCTCGCTCATCTCATTGAGGAAGAAGGCGTCACGCTCACCGCCGGCGTTCCGACTGTCTGGCTCGGGTTGATGGAGTACGCCGAGGACAATGACCTCGATCTCTCGGCGCTCGATACGGTCGTCGTCGGTGGCTCGGCGGCTCCCCGGTCCATGATCGAGTGGTTCGACGATCGCGGCGTCGAACTCCTCCACGCGTGGGGCATGACGGAGATGTCGCCGCTCGGCACGACCGCACAACTCAAGTACAACCTCGAAGACGCCGACTACGACACCCAACTCAATCACCGAGCCAAGCAGGGAATGCTTCTCCCCAGCCTCGAAATGAAGGTCATCGACGACGACGGCGAGGAGATCGAGTGGGACGGTGAGGAGTTCGGCGAACTGTGGGTCCGCGGCCCCTCTGTCACTCAGGAGTACTTCAAACGGCCCGATGCTAACGAGGAGGACTTCGAGGACGGATGGCTGAAAACCGGCGACGTGGTGACCGTCGACGAGGAGGGCTACATCAAGATCGTCGACCGCGCGAAGGACGTCATCAAGTCCGGTGGGGAGTGGATCTCCTCGGTCGAATTGGAGAACGCGATCATGGCTCACGACGACGTCTCCGAGGCCGCCGTCGTTGGCGTTCCACACGACAAGTGGCAGGAACGGCCGGTCGCGTTCGTCGTCCCGACCGAAGGGGCAGACACCGGAACGCTTGACGACGATATCATGGACCTCCTTCGGGAGGAGTACCCCAAGTGGTGGCTCCCGGACGCGATCGAGTACCTCGAGGAGATCCCGAAGACGGCGACGGGGAAGTTCTCGAAAAAGGACATCCGCGAGCAGTACACCGACGACTCGCTGCTCGAAGGAACGGTCCCAGAAGAAGCCGCGCCCGACAACGATTGAGCCACTCGGCGGTTGTTTGTTCTCCCGTCGCCGTTGGCTGTTTGGGCCGACGCGATCCTTAGCGATCGACCGGCGAACGGAGATCCGAAACGCGAAAGACCGTTCAGCCAACCCCTCAGCCTCACGAATATGACTCGCCGAGAACAGTCATCGAACTGCTCATCAATTACTTATCCGATGACCTACTAAGAGGTTCCAAGGTCAAGGTAATTTCGCGCTGGCCCGTGACAGATTCGACCGACTGTCGGGGCGAAATAGGAACAAAAATGCAGAACCCGTCAAGACGGATGCTTGACGGCGACTGAGTCCGTGCACCTCCGCGATATCGTTCGAAGCCATGACACCTATACAACGATTCCGACCCCGCGTGGGCGGTGCAGACAAACTGCCCGTCACGCTCCGTTCGGGTTCGGCACCGATCGACGAACCCCCTTCGAGAGCAACGACAATCCCGCCCGGGGGATCAGAGAGATCGGCTACACGTCCGGAGTCACGAGGGAGACGTTGACATGAGTCTGTCAACCGGGGAGAGCATCGACACGATCCGGGTTCTCCACGTGGACGACGAACCCGGATTTGCCGATCTATCGGCGACGTTTCTCGAACGAGGGGACAGCCGTATGGAAGTCCGAACGGCGACGACACCGGACGCGGGGCTTGATATCCTGGCCGGTAACCGGATCGATTGTGTCGTCTCGGATTACGAGATGCCGGGAACGAACGGGATCGAGTTCCTGGAGGCGATCCGCGATACGCATCCGGATCTCCCGTTCATACTGTTCACCGGTAAGGGCTCAGAGGAGGTCGCAAGCGAGGCGATCTCGGCCGGCGTCACGGACTATCTTCAAAAACAGGGCACGGGCGTGGCCGAACAGTACGAACTGCTCGCCAGACGCATCGCCAACGCCGTCGAAGCGACCCGATCCAGTCGCCTGCTGAAGGAACGAACACGGAGACTTGAGACGCTCATCAGTAACCTCCCCGGCATGGTTTATCGGACACTGAACGATCCAAGTTGGCCGATGGAGACGGTCGAGGGTGAAGTAGAAGCGCTGACCGGGTATCCCCCGGAAGCGATCGAGACAAACGAGGTCGTCTGGGGAACTGAGGTAGTACACCCGGAGGACCGAGAGTCGATGTGGGAAGCCGTTCAGGAGTCCCTCGCCGAGGATCGACCGTTTGAGGTCACCTACCGGATCATCACCGGAGACGGACGCACGAAGTGGGTGTGGGAACGGGGTCGCGGGGTCTATAACGACGAAGGGGAACTGTCCGCGCTGGAGGGATTCATAACTGACCTCACCGAACGCAAGAAGTACGAAAAGCAACTCAAGGAAGAACAGCAGTTCGTCCAGAGCATTCTTCGTTCGTTGCCGGATCCACTGTATGCGATCGATACCGATGGCTACCCGATCCGATGGAACGAACAATTCGAAGCGGTGTCGGGCTACTCCGGCGACGAGATCGAGGGGATGCACGTTACTGATTTCGTTCCTCAGGAGGAAGTCGAGCGGATCACCGGTACGTTCGATCCGATCCTCGAAGGCCGCCGCCCTGTGACTATCGAGTCGATCATCGAGACGAAAGACGGCGATCGTATCCCGTTCGAGTTGGCCGGCGGACCACTCGAAGACGCAACCGGAAACCTTCGCGGTATTACCGGCATTGGTCGCGATATCACCGAACGGAAGGACCGCGAACGGAAACTCGAAGCCCTCAATCGAGCTACACGGCGGCTGCTCTCCGGGAAAGAGCCCGAAGAAGTCGCCAAAATCGGTGTCGAGCTCGCCCAAGACGTGGTCGGTCTCGAGGTGAACGCGGTTCATCTCTACGACGAATCGAGCAAGGAGTTACGCCCTGTCGCCGCTACCGATCGCGTCTCTGATTTCATCGGCGAGCCGCCAACGCTTACACCGGGTGACAGCATCGCATGGCGCGTGTACGAGGAGGGCGAGGCCCGTGCGGTCGATTCGGTACAGGATCACCCGGACATCTACAATCCGGAGACACAGCTCCAGAGCGAACTATACCTCCCGCTCGATGAGTACGGGATCCTGATCGCTGGCTCACCGACGTCGGCGGCGTTCGACGAACAGGACGTGCTTCTCGGTGAAATCTTGGCTTGCAACGTCACTATGGCCCTCGAACACGTCGAGCGGACGGAACAGCTCCGGGAACGCGAACAGGAACTCGCCCGCCGAAACGAGCAACTAGAGCAGTTCGCCAGCATCATCAGCCACGACCTCCGCAACCCGCTGAGCGTCGCCGAGGGGCGGTTAGAACTGGGCCGGGCGGAGCACGATAACGAACATCTGGTAGCCGTTGGGGACGCCCACGAACGGATGCGGGCGTTGATCGAAGATCTGCTCACGTTGGCGCGTGAAGGTGACGATATCGACGACTTCGAGCCAGTCGATCTCGGGGCGGTACTCGAAAGCTGCTGGACCAACGTCGAGACGGCCGCTGCAACGCTGAGCAGCGACACGGATAGAACCGTCCGAGGGGATAAGAGTCGGTTGAAACAGCTGTTCGAGAACCTCCTCCGCAACGCGGTCGAGCACGGCGGTGACGAAGTAACGATCACGATCGGCGAATTGGGCGACCGGGAGGGGATTTATATCGAAGACGATGGCTCCGGAATCCCCCCGGAGGAACGGGAAAATGTCTTTGAGGGCGGTTACTCGACGAGCAACGACGGGACCGGGTTCGGACTGAACATCGTCGAGGAAATCGTCGAAGCTCACGGCTGGGAAATCGCCGTCACCGAGAGTCACACCGGCGGGGCGCGCTTCGAGATCACCGGGATGACGTTCGTCGATTAGTAACGGGTGTCCGGATCGATCCGAGCGAGCACCGAACCGCGATCGGAGTCGTCCAGCTATTTTTTTCCGAGGGTCACCAGCGATGTCCGACGAAAAGGAAGATACAGACAGCGTAGCCGACGACCACCGCGAACATCGTTCCGAACACCATGCCGTGACCGGTGACCGCGAGTACACCACCGAGCGCCGCTGGCGCAGCCGTTTTGCCTGCCTCCTTGAGCACGCGCAGTCCACCGACGACGCCGTTGCGGTTCTCGTCGGCGACCATCGAAGTCGTCGCGTCGTTGATAACTGGGTCGAAAAGTGAATCCCCGATCCCGAAGAGCAACGCCAGCGCCCCCAGCGATTTGACGCCCGGGACGAACGGGATCAACGCGAAACAGATTGCCTGCAGACCGAGCGTCACGAGCAACGTCCGCCGCCGGGAGAGGCGTGTGACCCACCACCCTGCCGTGGGACTTAGCAGGATCCGGACGCCGGACATGGCGACGATGACCCCAGCGACAAACGGCGTCGTCCCGAGAACGCGGATCGCGAAGATTGGAATGAAGGTAACGAAGCCGAAAAGCGAAAAGAACCGGACGAACCCGCCAAGCAGCATGACGAGCATGCTGACGTCACCGATCTCGTCTGCGATAGACTGTTTGTACTCGCCGAGGGATGTACGGACGCTTTCAGTGGCCTCCGACTCCGGCGCCGTCTCGGGAACGTACAGATACACCGGTATCATCACCAACAGGCCGAGTGCGTACAGATAGAACGGATACTGCCAGGCGAAGCCGGCGAGCGCGCCGGCAACGAGCGGGCCGACGGCGACCACGAACCCACCGACACTGCTTCGTATTCCCTGGGCAGTCGTTCGCTGGGTGCCGGTGTACATATCCCCTAACAGTGTGACGGTGAGCGGGGCGATACCTGCCATCGCGATGCCCTGCAGACCGCGGAGCACGAGGACGATCGCGAAACTGTCGGTGAAAGCGACACCGATCCCACCGACCCCGAATAACAAGAGCCCCGGGATCGCGATCCGACGACGGCCGAGAATGTCACCCGCGATGCCGACGACGGGCGAGACCAGCATCGGCGGGAGCGTGGTCGCCGTGATGACCAGCCCGATCTGAGCGTCCGAGACGTTGAGGCTGTCGGCCATTCCGGGGAACGCCGGCGAAACGGCCACGCTAAGCGGGAGCATCGACGTGATCAACATCACGGAGAGAAACGCCGGGCTGACGACCAGCCGACGGACGCTCTCTCGGGCGGTGTCGTCGTGCTCTCCGAGTGCCATCTGCGCGGGTTTCTCATCACGTGAAGTAAACCCTTCTCACTCGCTCGCGCCGTGATAGATCGATTCCGGGTCGGGGGGTGTAGCGAGGCGCTCTCGGTGTCGCCTCTCCGTGCGCGAGTCCGGCTTCGGACCTCGTCTGGACGTGCCGCTTCGCCGTGCGCGAGTCGCCCCGCTTAACTCTGTTAGCTACGTGGACATGCTTCTCTCGTTCGTCCGAAACAGTATGCGCGGGACCGGATTCGGACCGGATGAAACCTCGTTTCACTCGGTTTCTAGGGTTCAAATCGATCCTGCTCCCTCGTCGCTTCGCTCCCCAGTGCGCGGGACCGGATTTGAACCGGCGGACCCCTACGGGACAGCGTCCTAAGCGCTGCGCCTTTGGCCTGGCTCGGCAACCCGCGCTCGGTTTACCGTACCGCAGTAACCCAAAAATAGCTGTCGTTACCGACTGATACGTTCCCGGACGCGCTCGACGAGGCCCTCAAAGTCGTCGGTCGGTTCGATATCCGAGATTTCGTCGCCGGTAGTGATCGTGCCCGGCGTTTCGACACGTGCACAGATCCCGCCGTGCCCATTGCCGAGCGCCCGCATGAGGCCGTCCTCGCCGGTCAGCTGTTCGATGTATCGACACGGTGGTCGGGGACGGGTTCCCTCGAAGACGGCGTCACCAAGTCGAAACTGCGAATCGAGGAGTTCGTGGACATCGCCGCCACGGACGACGAGGTTTCGGCGATGCTGGCCGTCGCTGAGGTCGATCCCGGCCTGTCGTTCGATTCGCTCCAGTGCCTCGGCCTGGACGAGTGTGACTTCACAGACATCGAACGGAGAATAGTGGCCCTTCCCCGTACAGTACCGGTCACCGGAGAGGCCGCCGGAGACGGCGTCGGCGGACTCGCGTCGTCGCATCGGTTCGCCGCCCGCTTCGGTGACGTAGATCGCTTCGAGACGCATGCAATCGCTACGGTCGCGACGATATAAAACGAACCGCCAGGACACTAAGACATATGAACGAGGACGGAAGAGAGTCGGTATGCGACCGATCCACGAGTCACAGCGGGTCGCGGTGCTCGCAGACTCACAGAACCTCTATCATACGGCACACAGCCTGTATTCCCGAAACATAGACTACACGGAGATGCTCTCGGCCGCGGTCGACGACCGTGAACTCGTCCGGGCGATCGCGTACGTGATCCGAGCGGACTCGCCCGCCGAAGAGGACTTTTTCGAAGCACTCGAAGAGATCGGCTTCGAGACGAAGATCAAGCCGATCAAGACCTTCGCCGACGGCTCCCAGAAGGCGAACTGGGATCTCGGGATGACCCTCGATGCGGTGACGTTGGCGTCGAAAGTCGATACCGTCGTCCTCTGTAGCGGCGACGGCGATTTCGCCCGGCTGTGTACCCACCTCAGACACGAGGGAGTCCGGACCGAAGTGATGGGGTTCGGCTCCTCGACGGCCGAGGAACTCGTCGATGCGGCCGATTCTGTGGTCGATCTGAGCGAGGACGAAGAGCGATTCTTGTTGTAGGTGCGGACGATCCCGAAAAGACGGATCAGATCAACGATCGCTTGGAGTTCGAAACAACGATCAGACTGCTGGCTCCCATCAGGACGGCAGCGATGAGCGGGTTGATGAGTCCGGCGACCGCGAGCGGGATCGCGACGAGGTTGTAGCCGACCGCCCACAGGAGGTTCTGTCTGATCCGGCTGCGGACGCGGTCCGCGATCTCGAAAAAGGTAGGGATCGTCGAGAGGTCGTCGTCCGTGACGACGGCGTCGGCGGCGTCGATCGTCAGTTCGGTCCCGTGTGACATCGCGACCCCGAGATCGGCACTCGCAAGCGCCGCCGCGTCGTTCGTTCCGTCGCCGACCATCGTCACGGTCCCCTCGCCGCGGAGGCGTCGGATCAGCTCCCGTTTGGCTTCGGGACGTACCTCGGCGAACACCTCGTCGACGCCGGAGGCCGCCTCGAACTGACTCGCGGCCCGTTCGTCGTCCCCGGTGATGACGACGATGTCGGTCTCCTCGCTCAGGTCGGCGATCATCTCGCGCCACTCGGGTCTGGGGGTATCCCGAAGGACGATCACGCCCTCGATCGTTCCGTTCCACCCGACGAGGGTCGGATGGGCGCCGTCGCCCCGGGCAGACTCGACCGCGGCTTCGAGCGCGTCGGGGAAAACCCACTCGTCGGTCCCGAAGCTATCCGGATGCCCGACGATCGTCCGATCCCCGTCGACGCTCGCCGTGACGCTTCTGGGGTTGCGCTCAAAGCCGGAAACCGAGGCCGTCACTTCGGGGGCCGCATCGAGTATCGCCGCGCCGATGGGATGATTCGATCGCCCCTCGACGGCGGCCGCACGCTCGAGGACCGCGTCCGAATCGTCGCCGACGACGTCGACGACCGACATCTCGCCCGTGGTCAGCGTGCCGGTCTTGTCGAAGGCGACAGTGTCGGTCTCGGTGATCCGCTCGAAAACTGATCCTTCGAAGACCAACACGCCGGATTCGGAGGCGGCATTGGATCCGGCAGCGAGCGCCAGCGGCGTCGCGATGCCGAGCGAACAGGGACAAGAAACGACGAGCACCGAGACGCCGATCAAAATCGCCTCCCCGACCGGACGGCCGGCGTAGAGCCATCCAAGCGTCGTGAGAGTCGCGATCGTGATGACGACAGGGACGAAGACGAGCGCGAACCGGTTTGCGACCCGCTGGGCCCCCGCGTCGGCACTCTGGACCGACCACAGCAGTTCCATCAGCCGGTCGACGGTGCTGGTTCCGTTCTCGCCGATCTCGATGACCAGGGCGTTGTCAGTGACGATCGAGCCGCCGATGACCGCCGATCCAGCCGATTTCGGGACCGGGATCGACTCCCCGGTGACGACCGATTCGTCGACGGCAGCTGTCCCGTCGACGACGTGGCCGTCGACCGGGATCCGCTCGCCGGGGCGGACTAGGACGTGATCGCCGGGCTCACAGGCGTTCAGTTCGACCTGCTCCGTCGAACCATCCGACGAGAGCCGTCTGGCATGTGTCACGCGCGATTCGGCTAGCTCGGAGTAATACCCGAGTGCCCGCTCTTTGACGCGTGACTCGACGTTGTCGCCGACGGTAACGACTGCGAGGATCATTACCGCTACGTCGAAGTACAGCGTCCGGCCCTCGAGAACAAAAAGTGAGGCGGTAGAATAAAGATACGCCGCGCTGACCGCCAGCGCGATCAGCACGTCCATATTGGGTTGTCCGACCCGCAGGCTCACGTACGCGCCCCTAAAGAACGGGTAACCGACCCCAACGACGATGATCGTACTCCAGACGAAAAGCGGCACGAACACCATGAAATAGAGGTTCGATCCGAAGAGGAACTCCTGAGGATAGATCCCGACGTACGTCGGATAAACGAACAGGAGATACGGAGCCATCACCGGCATCATGACGAGAATCGCGACGACCGATCGGTAGTCATCGAACGATAGCCGATCGAGGAAGCTGTCCGGCTCTTCGTCCGGCTCGGAGGCGTAGTAGCCGAATTTGCTGAGCTTTTCGGGTAGCGCCTCCCGTTCGCAGGCGTCCGGATCGTAGCTCACGCGGGCCATATCCGTCGAGTAACTGGCGTCGGCGTCGTAGACGCCGTCGATGTCGCCCGCGGTGGCCTCGATAAAGAGTTCACAGGTCGAACAGTGGAGCCCGTCGATCGAGAGATACGCCGTTTCGGCGTCCTCGGGCACCGCATCGGACGGTTCGTCGTCGACCTCCCGGATCGACTCAGTGTCTAGCGTTTCGGGGTCGACATCGCCGAGGGTACGATACACCTCGAGACAGCCGCGACAGCAGAACTCGCCGTCGACGTCCTCGTCCGTCACCGGCTGCTGAGGCGTCGAAAGATCACACAGCGTACACGCTCCCATCGGTCGCCCTTGGGGCTCAGCGAGTAATTCGGTTTGGGTTTCCGACTATCGCGGAATCGTCCGCGGTCCCGCTTCGGAAGCCCGTCGGTGGATCGGTAGCCGCTTGCAAAGATGTATGCCTGTTTCTCCCGTAGCCTCGGGGCATGGGCGCGTTCAGTCTTTACGTCCGGTATCGCAGCGACGCCGAAACCCCCGAATCCGTCGAACAACGGCTCGAAGCGTACGTCGACGAGTACGAATCCGTCGACTTCGAACAGCAATCCGTCGAGGCCGAATCCGAACCGGGGGTCATCGTTCCCGAGAACGGGCTCGATATCGATGACATCGAGGCGTTCGCGTCGATCGTCGAGGAACTCAGAGACGATTCGGCAGTGCACGATATGAGCCTGTGGGGCCCCGGCTCACAGCGGTACCCGGTCCGGGCGTACCACCACGCGCTCAGGAGTCTCTCCGATCCAGATCGATATCAGTTTCATGCGATCGACAACCGGGAGACGCTGGTCGTCTGTGAGAGTCCGGCTGACCTCGACCAGGCTCGGCAGGATATCGGGGCTTCGGGGCTCGTTGAGGGCGGGACAGCCAAGTTCTAGGGAGCCGAGGATTGTCTCGATTCACTGAGTAGATCGGGCTTGAATAGTGTCGGAGATCCGTGGTTCGATCTATCGCCGTGATTCATCGTCGGATGGATTGTCGTGGTCGCCGATTCCGCTGTATCAATATATACAAGCCTCGGGACCAAACCTGAACGTATGGACCGTTTGACAAAAATACAGTATGGACTGATGATCGTATTCGGGGGGGCCTGCGTGGTGCTCGCGCTCTCTCCACTCCCGCAGGAGATACGGGTTGCGGCCGTCTCGATGACGTTCGGCCTGACGGTCGGGCTGTGGCTCTCACACCTGATGGGGGTCCTGGATGTCAGGCTGGATCGACGGGGAGTCCAACAGTGAGTAGCACCGAACCGCGTTTGGAATCGGGAAAGAATCTCGGCGGCTACCTGCTCGCAATCGGCATGGTGACGATAGCGTTCAGTTCTGTCTTCAGGTTCACTTTCTCGGCCGCTATCGGACGGTTTCTGTTGGCCGCAGTCGGCGCCGTCACAATCATCAGCCTCGCTATCGTGCTGGTACTCTATCGGCTCTGAGACAGGGGACACAGCACGCTGACCGATCAGTGCTATTTAGACGTACGGCTTAGCATCCGACGGCCCCGACAGGGTGCAATATTTTCCGTCAGAACAGCGATTAAACCCCGGTCCGAGCAAACGGTGCGGGGAACAAGTCACGGTCAGGGGTACCCCCAGCCACAAGACGCTGCGGTGTCGCCTGGACCGGAGTCGTCGCTTGATATCCCGTTTGCTATGCGGGAGAGAAGGGACGGTCAGTGCGTATCAGTCCTCAGCTTCCTCAAGCAGTTGTTTTATGTCCGCAAGTTTGAGGTAGGTAGCCAGCGCGAGAATCGTCGCGGGCCACAGTCCGACGAACTGTCCGCGCTGTTTTTCGCCGCGGACGTAGTAGTAATACAGCGCCAGTCCGACCGAGCCGATGGCCGCTATCGCGGCGGGACCCATCCCACTTTCGTTGACTTCGTCGGCGACGGCGTTCGTGACTTCGTCAGTTGATTCAGCCATAGAGAGTTTTCGGGTCCATAGCGTATACCTCTTCGCACGGAGGAGAGTGAGACCGAAAGTGCGTGCGGCCTGGTATCGCTCCTTTGATATCGCTAGCAACTACTCGGTCAGCGGCAAGACGATCGCGAAAACGATCGGCAACACCAGGGCGATGAGCACGCCGATAATCTCGACGTCGATGAGGAACGAATGAACCCACCCGGGGACGGTTTGCTGTGTCTCTACGATCACGAATTCGCCGGCCGCACCGATCAAGAGCAACGCGACTCCGGCCAGAAAGGACCCCTTCGCCCATCTGGAGTAGTCGATCGATCCGTATCGGCTCATATGGGACATATACGAAGCTATCTGAGAGTTCTGAATAAATCCATCGCTTGCGACCCGTCGCTGTGAGTTGGGCGCGGAGCCCGTGGAGTGTAAGCGACACAACAGCCTTTCGGACGTCACTAGCTGCCCACTGGTTTAGGCCGACCAAAATCCTTTAGACGGTGGGGTGCCGAGTGCTCGGTAATGGTAGCCACCACCGACGAGGACGAGACTGATGTCACCGAAAGAAATGACGGGGTCGTCGGTCTCCGTGCCCATGCGACGTCGCCGAAACGAACAGTGTTCACCGAACCGGACAACAGCGACGGATGGATATCGACCGACGTAACCGTCGAAGTTCGGCGATAAGAGCACAGTTGAGGAACGACCCGACCGTTTTCCGTTAGTTCGTCGCCGAATCTACGACCAGCGTGTCGTCTTCGAGGTAGTGCTCGAGGTGGTGGGCGTGCTCTTCGACGGTTTCGAGCGTCTCCCGGAGGAGTTCCTCGGTCGCGTAATCGCCGAGGTCGTTCGTCAGTTGGATGTGATCCCGGATCGCTTCGATGATGACGCCGAACGCCTCCATGTCGTTCTCCAGCGACGTTCGGATGTCGTAGACGTCGTCGCCCTCCGGTTCGATCGGCGCGTGCTCCTCGTACGTCGCGCCGCCCGACAGCGGAACGCCGCCGATAGCCTGGGCTCGCTCAGCGAGCTCGTCGGCGCTTTCTTCGAGGTCTTCGGTGATCTCCCCGAGATACTCGTGGATTTCGAGGAACTCCGCGCCCTCGACGTTCCAGTGGTGCTTTTTGATCTGGTGATACAGCACGTACGTCGCGGCGAGGTCTGTGTTCAGCGCGTCGACTATCTGTTCGGCCTTTTCGGGATCGATCTTGAGGGCGGTTTCTTCGACGCTTCCGGATTGACGGCGGACGGTCTCTTGGGTACTCATACAATGTTGCATACGACGGCGACCTACTTAAAACCTTTCTCTGAGCGAATTTCAGTTTGGTAATCAAAAAACTATTTTTTGTTTTAACGATTTTCTGGAGGAGAAGAAACGATCACCCACCTCTGCGGCTCTTCTTGTCGGGTCGAAACGCAAGGCGATCACCCGCTCGGGGCCGAAAACGACCCTGCGCCCGGTTCACACGCTCGCGGCTGTTCATAAGCGCTTTTATGCAGTGGCGCAGTACGGTGGTGTACAGCCTACGCGGGGTTGTGATGCTCCTAGCCGGACAGGACTCAGACGCACCCGTTCGGGTGTGAGAACCGGTGTCCGTCCGATCGACTCGGACGGCTTCGGATTCGACGGCGGGGGAGCGCGAGCCCGCGCGTAGGAGGAGTCAACAATGTCAGTATACGTGGATTTCGACGTGCCGGCCGACCTCGAGGACGACGCCATCGAGGCGCTTGAGGTAGCCCGGGACACAGGTTCAGTAAAGAAAGGTACGAACGAAACGACCAAAGCCGTCGAGCGCGGCAACGCCGAGCTCGTCTTCGTCGCCGAGGACGTGAGTCCCGAGGAGGTCGTCATGCACCTCCCCGAGATCGCGGCCGAAAAGGAGATTCCGTACGTCTTCGTCGGCACACAGGACGATATCGGCCACGCTGCCGGCCTGCAGGTCGGTAGCGCCGCCGCAGCCATCGTCGATGCCGGCGATGCGAGCGGCGACGTCGAGGATATCGCTGAAAAGGTTGAGGAACTCCAGTAGGTGAGAGACGATGAGTACTGAAAACGACGGGGGCGGCGCAACCCCCGCCGAAGTGATCGAGATCGTCGGCAAGACCGGCATGCACGGCGAGGCCATGCAGGTCAAGTGCCGGATCCAAGAGGGCGAAAACCAGGGGCGTATCATCGCCCGGAACGTCCTCGGTCCGGTCCGTGTCGGCGATGTGTTACAGCTCCGCGAGACGGCTCGGGAAGCCGATTCCATCGGAGGCCAATAATGGTTCAGAAACGCACCTGTGATTACAGCGGTCAGGAGATCGAACCCGGCACCGGCACGATGTACGTCGAGACCGACGGCACGGTGCTTTGGTTTGCTGATGCGAAGTGCGAAAAAAACTACTTCATGGGCCGTGAAGCACGCGATCTCGAATGGATAGGCGGCGAAGAGGATTCGGCCGAAGCCGAGCCGGAGCCAGAAGACACGGAGACCGAGGCATCCGAGGAAGACACGGAGCCAGACGTCGAGGACACCGAAGTAGACGGACAGGAAGCTGAGGCAGCGGACGATGGCGCGGCAGACGACGAAGAGTCCGAAGTCGACGAAGAAGACGCCGACGACGAGGAAGACGAAGGGGAGGTCGAGGCGTAGATGACAGAGACCGAACGCACGTTCGTCATGGTCAAGCCCGACGGCGTCCAGCGCGGACTCATCGGCGAGATCGTCTCGCGGTTCGAGGACCGTGGTCTGAAACTCGTCGCGGGCAAGTTCATGCAGATCGACGACGAACTCGCGCGGGAACATTACGCCGAACACGTCGACAAGCCGTTCTTCGACGATCTCTCGTCGTTTATCACCTCCGGACCGGTCTTTGCGATGGTCTGGGAGGGCCAGGATGCGATCGCGCAGGTCCGAACGATGATGGGCGAGACCGACCCCGCCGAGTCCGCGCCCGGGACGATCCGTGGCGACTTCGGGCTCGATCTGGGTCGGAACGTCATCCACGGCTCCGACACCGAGGAGGGATCCGCGAAGCGCGAGATCGGGCTGTTCTTCGACGACGAAGAGCTACACAGCTACGATCGGATCGACGAAACCTGGCTGTACGAGTAGCCCGGTTGCTGTTTTGATTCTGGCCGTTCGATTCCGATGGGTGACGGCATCCGTCGGACGACTCACTCCCTGTAGGGGCGGCTCTATTTGGACCGTTCCGGTCCGGTTTTCGGATCCGACGACAAAATCGCGGCGAAGAATAGCACGCCGAGCAGCCGTGCGGCCGGCTTCACCCAGGGTCGGAGTTCGAGTTCCGAGGGGTTCTCGTAGGTGAACAACTGACTGAACCGAATGAGCGGCAGGGGATGGAGTATCGCCAAGAGTCCAATACCCCCGAGAAGCCGGCATGCGATCGAGGATCGCTTTCGGCTACGGACGAGTAGCCCGACCACCAACACGCCTTCGAGACGGGCAAGCAGATTCGCGTTCGGTCGGAGCCGTGCAGCCTCGGGATTTTTGAGACCGACCTGCTCGTAGACGTCGATGATCGGCTCCGGGACAATCATCTCGACGACGCCGAACAGCACGAACACCTTCCGAATCATAGACACACTATGCCGGATACCGGCAATAAATCTGTCCGGGGCGCTACTCCCGAGAGCGATACCGGTCGGCCTCGTTTCGCGCGATGTCGGTGCCATACGCCTCGACGATCGGCTTGAACGCGTCCCCAAGAGCCCGTTTGCAGGCGCGTTCCGAGGCGTAGCCGAGCGCAGCAGTGGTCGCGTCCCACGGCCGGCCCTGAAGGACTTTCAGGACAAGCAACCGCTCGGTTTCCGCATCATCGAGCGTACTGTCGAGGAGGGCTCTGAAAGCGAGCCCCCGAAACGGGCCCGGAGCGGTTCCGTATCGCCCGGGTCCGTATGCCGCGCTGGCGACCAGCCGCCACTCGAAATCTGACAGTGAAACCCGGGTAGTCCCCGCTGTAGCGGCCAACACGCCCCGAACGATATCCGGTTCGACTGATCCGAGTGGCTCAGCGAGTACATCGGGAAGCCGTCGACGGAACCACTCAGTGTGTCTGTCGAACACATCTTGTCCGACCGGGGAAAGGGGAAACAGCATGACAGCAGAGTGCTCGCCGCTCGTGTCGTTGCGCGTCGAAGAGAGATGCGCCATCCGGTAGCCGTTTGTCCGCCAAAACCGGAGCAGTTCCGGAGTCGCGCCGTAACTGGTCGCCAAATAATCGACAGCCTCGAACCGTCCGTCGGCACTGTCCCCGTTGGGATCGAACTCGGTCTCGATCGCGTCCAGGAGCGCCGATCCGAACCCCGTCGACCGGACGGCGTGGTGGGTAGCGATCCGCATTATGCGAAGGCCGACCGGAACGCCGGCGTCGGGGTCCCGGAGTTGGCTCGTCAACAGATCCGGAACGAGGTTCCCCTCGATCCGATCGCCTTCGTACGCAGTCCGGCGGATCGACTCCTCGAGGCCACCTTCCCGCCCCAAGAGTGCGACCGAGACGACGTGATCGTCCACGGTGAGCGCTCGGATCGCGACGTTCGGCGCGTCGAGCAACCGGGCGAGGTCGTTCGGCTCTGTTCGGTAATGGGCGGCCACAAGCAGTCCGAACGCCTCCCGGAGTCGTGTCTCATCGGCGGCGAGTTCGTCGCGGTCAAACCGTTCGTAGGCCGCCTCAGCCGGTGTCGACTCGCTGATGAGCTCGGCTGGGGGCGGCGTTGCGCCGAGCAGTAGCGCGTGAAACAGCCACGCTTCGATCGGATCGCTCTCCGCATACCGGATCGGCTCCGAGAGTGTCATCGCCGTGACGGACCGCTCTTCGTCGAGACGATCGCGGAAGCGGACGTCGAACCCACGGCCGGCCCCCTCGTACCCCCGGACAGTCGTCGTGAAACAGCTCGACGGGGCGACCGATAGAAGCGTTTCGAGCGTTCGGACCGGGAGCGCGGCCGCCTCGTCAACGAAACAGACGCCCGCCGATGCGTTCACCGCGTCCGGTGGTTTCTCGAACCGAATCGAGCCGCCATCGATCGCGCGTATCGCCGGGCGATTCGACCCGTCCCGCTCGTCGGCAGCGAGCGAGCCGAGCGTTCGGAGCGTTTCTACCGCCCGATCGAAGAGTTCGGCTGTGTTCCGGTAATCGGGGGCGGTGACGAGCACATCGGTCCCCTCGATTGCGAGTGATGCCGCGGCGAATCCGGCTGCACTCGATTTTCCCCGACCCCGGTCCGCCTCGAGAACGATAGCGGTACCGGGGTTCGAAAGGCGTTCACAGCGGTGAACTGCGTCCCGCTGGTCGGTCGTCCGGCACGCCTCGTACACCGACACGGGAAAAGCGTGCGACTCGGGCGGCGTTACGTCCGTCCCTGGGCGCCGCGGAGCCGGATCAGTACAGCCTCGTTTTAAAACCTCATTCGCATCGACGTCGACGATGGCGACCCCCCGATGAGCGCACAGCGTCCGGACCAGCCGCCGCTTGAATCGATTGTCGACAGCATCGGGAGAAAACGGCGGTGCCGAGAGCGTTTCTTCCAGCGCACAGTCAGTCTCGGGCCACGCATCGAGCGGCGGTACAAGCAGGATCAACAGCCCACCACCGTCGACGGCACCGGTCGCCTGTCCGAGGGCGTTCGGCAGACACGCCCCGTGACAGTCGAGGACGATACAGTCGTGTGTCGTTCCGAGGAGTTCGCCGGTCGATCTCGGCTGGATCCGTTCGCCCGCGATCGCCCGATCGGAGACGGT
>Ga0102942_1000249_pt1 | contig 19903 bp, 19 predicted proteins | sample SalPon2_C_H2O_MG_FD_78171 | JGI IMG/M metagenome (GOLD analysis project Ga0102942, IMG submission 78171) | Salt pond water microbial communities from South San Francisco under conditions of wetland restoration - Salt Pond MetaG R2_C_H2O_MG | ecosystem: Environmental > Aquatic > Non-marine Saline... | reverse complement strand
TGGTAAGATCACTCTCAGAGCTGGTTGAGATGGCCCCAGAAGATCTTACAGAGATACTGGAGGCCTACCTCAGAAGATACGATATCCTGAGTATCAAAAGACTTCTGAAGTGGAAGCTCAGCGGGAAAGAAGATATCGACATCCAGGCCATCCTTACACCTGTCTCCAGTTTCACGTACAAGGAGCTGAAAGATCTTTCAGAGAAAAACTTTGAGGAGATCGTGGAAAGCCTTGACTTCCAGGCCCAGATCGAGTACAGCGAATACCTGGAAGGTAAAGAAACCGTCTCCGAGATTGAGACAGCTCTGGATCAGGCCTATTTCGACGAGCTTTCCCTGCTTGAAAACAGGGTTAGCAGCAAGGAGTTCGCCCGTTTCCTGAAGAGGGAGATGGAGCACCAGAACCTGACCGTGGCCCTCCGATTGAAGAAGCAGGGCACGGAGAAAGAGGATATCAGGGCCCGGATGATTGAGAACGGAGGTTCAAAGATAGTTGACCGGGTGATAGAGGCTGAAGGCCTTGATCAGGCGGTGGATATTCTGGCGGAAGAAGGTATGATCGGTTCTACCGATGAGAATCTCGAGGAAATCGAGAAAGAGCTTGAGGTGAATCGTTTGCAGCGGGCTTTGAGGATGCTGCATACAGAGCCTCTGGGCCTTACATCGATTATCGGTTATATAATCGCGAAGATTACAGAGGTTGAGAACCTGAGGATGTTGATCAGGGCTAAGGAAACCGGTATTCACAATATTGAAACTATCAGAAGAAACTTGATCTTGGCACAGAAGGTGAGGAATTAGAAATGGCAGATGACGGTATGGAGAAAAAGAACCTGGCAGTAATCGGCGATCAGGAGTTCACACTGGGATTCGAACTGGCAGGCGTAGGAAAAGTATTCGATAAAGGAAACTACAAGGAAAAAATTCAGGAGCTTATAAAAAGAGACGATATCGGAATCCTAGTGGTACAGGAAACAGATCTACAGGAGCTTCCGAAGAGAATCCAGCAGAATATCAGTAGTTCAGTCGACCCTGTCGTCGTCCCGCTTTCAGAAGAGGCAGAAAGCGAACGGTTGCAGGAGAAAATCAAGAGAGCAATAGGCGCGGATATCACGCAGTAAAAAACTGATACTATAAGGTGAAACACAAAATGAAATCGAAAACTCAAAGTTTTCTACAAAGCACAACTGTTCGAGGTGAACAGTGATGGCTGACGGAGAAATTTACAAAGTTGCAGGCCCGGTGGTTATCGCTACCGGCATGGACCCTCAGATGTACGACGTAGTTAAAGTCGGCGACGAGGGACTCATGGGAGAAGTTATCCAGATCGAAGGAGAAAAATCATACATCCAGGTCTACGAGCAGACAACCGGAGTCAAACCCGGAGAACCTGTAGAGAACACTGAAGAACCACTATCAGTAGAACTAGGGCCGGGCCTACTTGGCTCTATCTACGACGGACTTCAGCGGCCTCTACCGGTACTTCAGGAGATGACCGGAGACTTCATCGAAAGAGGTGAAGACGCGCCAGGAATCGACCTGGAAGAAGAGTACGACTTCAGGCCTACACGAGAAGAAGGCGACGAAGTCACAGCCGGTGACGTAATCGGAAAAGTCGACGTAGAATTCGGAACCCACAAAGTAATGGTTCCTCCAGGAAGCGAGGGAGGAGTAATCGAAGAAATCCGCAGCGGAGAACATACCGTCAAAGAAACAGTCCTCGAACTGGAAAACGGCGAAGAAATCCAGATGCGACAGGAATGGCCTATCAGACAGCCACGGGAAGAAGAGGAAAAGATGAAACCAGAAGTACCTCTGATCACAGGCCAGAGAGTACTCGATGGATTCTTCCCAATCGCAAAAGGAGGAACAGCCGCAATCCCGGGACCATTCGGCTCAGGGAAGACAGTTACACAGCAAAGCCTTGCAAAGTTCTCCGACGCAGACATCATCGTCTACATCGGATGCGGAGAACGTGGAAACGAGATGACAGAAGTCCTCGAGGAATTCCCAGAACTTGAAGATCCACAGACAGGGGACAAAATCATTAATCGAACAGTACTGATTGCAAACACATCTAACATGCCTGTAGCAGCAAGAGAAGCATCAATCTACACAGGAGTAACAATCGCAGAATACTTCAGAGACATGGGCCTCGACGTGGCCCTGATGGCAGACTCAACTTCTCGATGGGCAGAAGCCATGCGTGAAGTATCCGCAAGACTGGAAGAGATGCCCGGCGAGCGTGGTTACCCCGCATACCTGGCCTCCCGACTTGCAGAGTTCTACGAGAGAGCAGGAAGAGTCAAGCCTCTAGGCCCTGAAGACCCAGGATCTGTATCAATCATTGGAGCAGTTTCACCTCCAGGAGGAGACTTCTCGGAGCCTGTAACCCAGAACACGCTACGTGTAGCGAAGAACTTCTGGGCGCTGGACGCTGATCTTGCAGAGAAGAGGCACTTCCCATCGATCAACTGGGATGACTCTTACTCCGGTTACTCTGATAAGCTTATTGAACACTTTGAAGACGAAGTTGACGATGAGTGGGCCGAGAACATTCAGGAGGCCAAAGACCTTCTGCAGAAGGACGGAGAGCTTCAGGAGACTGTACAGCTTGTAGGTAAGGACGCGCTACCAGACCGCGAAAGACTAACTCTTGAGATCGCGGACATGGTCAAGCAGTTCTACCTGCAGCAGAACGCTTTCCACCCTGTAGACCAGTACTCGGAACCAGAGAAAACCCACGAAATACTCGACCTGATCCTTGACTGGGGTAACCAGGCCTACGAGGCCCTTGAAGATGGAGCTCTTGTCGAGGACATCATCACTCTTGAATCCAAGAACAGGGTCAGCGAGATAGCAACCTCTGAGGCTTACCTGGAGACTGTTCAGGATATCAGAGAGCAGATGGATCAGGAATTCGACGAGGTAGTCGAGGAGTAGAGGTGGCCGAAAATGAAAATTTCAAGAAATTTTCTTGCAGAAGATTCGCAGAATCTTCGAATGCAAGATTTTCTAGGATCAACATCACAAGGTGATGTAGAATGAGCCAACAAGAAGAATACAAGACAATCAACGAAGTTAAAGGACCTCTCGTATACGTAGAGAAAACCCGAGACATCGCCTACGGAGACATTGTAGAGATAGAAACTCCAGACGGCGAAGTAAAGAGAGGAGAAGTCCTCGAGACATCGAAGGACGTAGTAGTCGTACAGGTCTACGAGGAGACACAGGGAATCGGAAAGGACGCACACGTCAAGTTCCTAGACCAGAACGTCAAGATGCCTGTAACAGACGATCTTCTCGGCCGCATCCTCGACGGAACAGGAGATCCAATCGACGACGGCCCAGAAATCATCCCTGAAGAGGAAAGAGATATCCAGGGAGAGGCCATCAACCCTTACAGTAGAGAGCTTCCAGAAGACTTCATCCAGACCGGGATCACAACTATCGATCTGATGAACACACTGGTAAGAGGTCAGAAACTACCTATCTTCTCAGGATCAGGCCTTCCACACAACGAGCTTTCAATGCAGATTGCTCGACAGGCCGATGTCCAGGGAGACGACGATGAGTTCGCTGTAGTGTTCGCAGGAATGGGTATTACAGATGAAGAATCCAAGGAGTTCATCGAAGAGTTCAGAGAGACAGGCGCCCTTGAGCGATCAGTTGTCTTCCTGAACAAGGCAGATGACCCAGCACCGGAGAGACTGATCACTCCACGGCTCGCACTGACTACAGCAGAATACCTGGCTTTCGAGAAAGATATGGAAGTTCTTGTCATCATGACAGACATGACAAACTACGCCAACGCACTGAGAGAAGTTTCCGCTGCAAGAGAGGAAGTTCCAGGCCGTAGAGGATACCCAGGATACATGTATACAAACCTGGCGGAGATCTACGAGAGAGCAGGAATTATCGAGGGCCGTAACGGTTCCGTTACACAGATCCCAATCCTGACTATGCCTAACGATGACAAGACACACCCGATCCCTGACCTTACAGGATACATCACCGAGGGCCAGATCGTTGTCGACAGAGACCTCGATAACAAAGGCCTGAAGCCTCCTGTAGATGTGCTTCCATCGCTTTCCCGTCTGATGGACAACGGTATCGGAGAAGGATACACTCGTGAGGATCACGGAGATCTGAAGGATCAGCTGTACGCATTGTACGCAGAAGGTGAGAACCTGAGAGATCTTGTCTCGATTGTCGGAGAGGACGCACTGTCCGAGAAGGATGAGAAGATCCTCGAGTTCACACGGCAGTTCGAGCAAGAGATCATCGATCAGGGAACAAGAACCGATAGGAACATCGAAGAATCTCTATCAATCGCATGGGATCTGCTTTCGATCGTTCCAGAAGGAGAACTCACAAGAGTCGATCCGGAAACAAGAGAAAAGTACCTGCCAGAAGAGGAAGAGGAGTAATCCCTCTCTCCTTTCTCAGGTGATCTATCATGAGTCAAGACGTAAAACCAACGCGTTCGGAAGAACTCCGACTGAAGGAAAGGATTAACCTGGCAGAGAACGGCCACGAAATCCTGGAGAAGAAGAGAGACGGCCTTATCCACGAGTTCATGGAGATAATCGGCGACGCACAGGACACCAACCAGGAACTCGCAAACATTTACAGTGAGGCCCGACTGAAGCTGATGCTTGCGAAGGTCTACGACGGAGAAGACACACTTCTCGCCAACACTTTGAACGTGCAAAACGAACCGGAGATCAGGGCCGAAACCCAGAATATTATGGGAGTGGTAGTTCCGGAGATCGAATCCGAAGAAGTACGGAGAACGGTTACGGAAAGAGAGTACGGCCTGACCACCTCGACATCACGTATCGATGCAGTAGCTGATAAATACGAGGAACTGATTGAGAAGATTATCGAGGCCGCGGAAACCCAGACCAAGGTACTGAAGCTTCTTGACGAGATCGAGAAGACGAAGAGAAGGGTCAACGCTTTGGAACACAAGACTATTCCAGAGATGAAGGAAGATCTTGGTTATGTTTCACAGACACTGGAGGAAAGTGAGAGAGAAGAGACCTTCCGTATGAAGAAAGTCAAGGAGATGTCAGAAGAGTCCTGAGAAGGACTCTGCGCCACTTTTTCCATAATACTCTTTTGATTCTAAAGTTGTTAAATTTCACGAGAAGAAAAGGTTAATTTATGACTTACGAGGGCACTGATTTATCTCCTGAAGCAATAATTTTTGATATGGACGGAGTGATAGCTGATACAGAAAAATTCCACGCGAAGGCCAAAAAACGTGTTTTAAATGATTATGGTCTGAAGCTGGATATCGAAGAAATTGAGAGGTTTAAAGGCACTCCTTCAGAAGAGATGTTCAAACAGGTTTTCGAAAAACACGGTATTGATGGTGATGCAGAAGAAGCTGCGGCCCATAAGAGAGACATATACCACGAATTAATCGGAGATAATGTAAAAGAAATTCCCGGGGCCTCCAAACTAGTTAGAAATCTTTCAGACAGGTATAATCTGATTCTGGCATCATCTTCTACACCTAGAAACATCCAAATGATACTTGAGTCCACAGGCCTACAGAATTATTTTAAAGAAAAAATCAGCGGAAAAGAAGACGGTATAAAAGGCAAGCCTGCACCAGATATCTATCAGGAAGCGGCTAGAAGACTGGGATACTCTCCAGATAAATGCCTGGCAATAGAAGATAGCGAAAATGGAGCTAAATCAGCACAAAGAGCAGGCCTGAAGGTTATAGGATACAAACAAGATAACAGGTTCGTAGATATGACAGTTCATAATTTCAAAGAACTGAAGGACCTGTAAGAAAGTGAATAGAGAGAAGATAAACTAGTTCTCGTGCTCTTCTTCGTCTTCCTCTTCCTGCTTTACTTCTCTCTCGGCCTCTTTCTCTAGATCCGGCATCATGTCCTTGGTATCAGCTGCTTCAGCGATCTCTGAAGGATCAACGTCAGGCCCGATATCTTTCTTCTGTTCCTCTTCCTTCATCTTCTGGATATCTTTACCTACGTCTGAGACGAATTCACGGGTCTCGCTCTTCAGTTCATAGATCTCTTTCTCATCTACATCATCAAGCTCTTTCTCTTTGACTTTCTCGATAACATCCTCCCATCTATCGAACATCTGGATGTGCTCATCGCCGACATCAAGGTTATCCTCGACAACACCAGGCAGATCATCTTTATCCTCCGGTGGAGAGACACCCTGGGATTTTAACGCTGCCACATTGGCCTTGAGGAACTTCTTGTAGTCATCAACTATACCTTTAACCTTCTTCCTCGACCCTAGCTGCGATACAAGCTTGTGCATCCTGCGGACGAAGTCATCTGTCTTCTCCAGGTGATCCTCAACTGCCTGACCTGTAACTTCTTCAGGGTCCTTTTCTCCCTGATCAGCGAACTCGTAGATTTCACGGGCCTTCTCCACACACTCTTGTTCAAGCATGCCCTGCTCGACAAACATCTCCTCTAAAGTATCCGGTACGTTTTCCTTACCTGGAGGAGCCTTCCCTGCAAGCATGATAGGCGCCTGGCCTGCGTTAGCCATTGACTGCTCCAACTTGTGAGGAATTGAGGACTTCAGGTTCTTCTCGGCCTTTTTGTAACCTGCTGCAGCCATCTTCAAACGTTTCTTGACTGATTCCTGAGTTCCAGAAATCTTTCCTCTCTCAAGAAGCCTTTTAGCCGGCATGAAAAGGCCTGTATCGTATACAGGCTGGCCATTTCTTACTGCCTCGATAGCCAGAGGCTCTCCTTTCCTCAGAGAATCCCAGAAATCGGTAAGGAATGGGAAGTATTGAATTGTGATCCTATCGTCCGTTTCCTTCGCTAGATCAGTTACTTTCTTCCTGATCTTCTTTTTCGCGTCTTCAGGAACGTCTTTCTTTAATTTAGTATCGTCCAGTATTACAAGAGTATCTATATCGGATTCATAGCCGTGCTCTCCTTTTGGCACGCTGCCCCAGACAGCTACAACCTTTACCTTATCGCCTAGTTTTTCCTTCAGCTTATCGGAGAACTCCTCAACAGCCTCAATTCTTCTCTCCTGAGATTTCTCCCTCATCTCCTTCAGTTTATCTTTAGAACTCATTGCTCTATCACATATTCTCTTAACCAACACAAACTTAAAAACTTTTGCCACAATTTGTTACTTGATGGTAAAAAACCTTGTCTGGGATTTTCTGGAGGAAGAAAAACTATTTCGGAATCTACCTCGACAGTGCCGATTTCTGAAAGATACCAATTCCGCAGATAATATCGCAATACTTGGTAGAGAAGATTCAGAAGGCCTATACAGGGATTTCGAGGATACTGCCTTCCAGAACTACTCGGAAAACAATAACGCAAAAATCTTTGCAGCAGAGGAATATCGTGAACTTGTGCAGGAATCCAATAAACTACATGAAGACGCAGTAGCGTTCTTTGAGACATCCGGGCCGAACTCCCAGATAGCCGATCTGCTTTCAAAAACAGTTCAGGGAAGCAAAACAGTCGCATTCGGCCCTAAAGAATATCTGGAAGGCCTGAAAGATGTCTCTTCGGATGATATTAAAGGATTTTACAATATATAGAATTTCTACTTGTACTCTTCTGACTTCCACTCCATAGGCCTGTTACCGGCCTGATCTATAGCACCTGAACCTGTAGAAGTATTATCGAACTCTTCAGTCTGCAAGAGGCCTTCCAGAGGATCAAAGGCATGCTCCTCGATCTTGGCCCATTCCCTATCGTAACTTGACCTGTCAATTCCGAAGAATCTCGCAATAAGGGCCTCTTCCCTGGTTTCTGGTTCATCTCCTGGGCTTACATTGCTTGGATCAAGTTCCTCCGGTGTTACACCTATCTCGATCAAGTCCATAGAAAGCCTCATCATATAACTGGACTCCCCTTTATGCTCGGCCAGTTCAAAGAGTATTGTCGCGGGCTCGTTATCGTTACGTGCGAATCCTTCCTCCGCAAGATTGTAAAGCCACTCGTAGATCAAAGTGTTTCCTCTCTTGAATGATCCGTGATGCGTACCTCTCTGGCCTTCCACACCCGGATCCATAAGATGGTACTGTCTGAGGATCTTCGCGATAGGCTTGTCAGGATCGATCTCCAGTTCAGGCCAGTCATCGGCAAGCTCTTTCTCCTGCTCGATAAACAGCTCCATCTCGTTCCAGGGCGTAGCACCAAGCGAAGCTACGTGCTCCATATCGATCGTGAACTTCGCCGGACAGCCATCAAGCTCCGGATGTATCTCACTGCGGCCTCCAAGCTCTCCTTCCTCATCCAGCTGGTCTCTTGCAGTCATGTTTATCGCATGGGCCGCGACAGAGATATCTTTCGGCCTCCAGACCTTAAACTTCTGCTGCGGGCTTCCCTGCATCGTCTCAAGGTTGACACCGATACCGAAACGGTTCATCCACTCTATCCATGTCCATCCCTTGTTCTTGACGTCCTCAACTTCATCAGAGTCGAGGCCGAAATCCCTGCCCTTCAAATCAAACTGCGATCTTCTTTGCGTGAAATGGGCCCACGCATAACATGCTCCTACAGCCGCAGCAACATCGTACTGGAAATCATGGTAATTCTCAAGGAGATCGAAAAAGTGATAGGTATCACTTCCGTCCTGATTGTAGACTCCGTTTCTCGGAGCAGTCAAGTCGATATCAACATCAATATCCAGGTCCTCCCTATCCTCCCATCTCTCAGCAAGGGTCTCCCAGATGAACTCAGGGGCCGCCCAACCACTGTGATTTTCACTCGAGTGGCTGCTGGCCGCCATCCAGGCCGGGATCACCTGATAGAAGATCGTAGATTCTTTCCACATCTCACGCTGGAACTGCTGGCCCTGCATTATTCTCTCTAATAGATCTTCATGTGCTGCTTCTCTTTCATCAGAATCATCTCCATCAAACAGAGATAGATCTTCTCCGGAGAATAAAGTTGCGGCCATCTGCTCAATATCGTCTTCACGGCCTATGTCATAGGCCTTCTCAAGTAAACGTATCTGCTGGATTTCCAGGTTGCTTTGAAGGCCCGCCCATTTGGCCTCCTGAGTCATATAGCGTTCGTTGTCTCCATCTGTTCCTTCCCAGAGCTCGTTGAGAAGGTTATCTAGAATATTCAGAACATCCGGGACGATAGAGCCGATATCAACCTCATCTTCTAAATCCGAAATTACAGCAGCCCTATCTGGCAGTATATCAGGATCCTGAATGTTTTTAACCAGCATTGCATGGATTTCAGCCTCCTCTAGATTCCGGATATCGAAGACTGCATCGTCAAGCAGGTTAAGCCGCGGGCTTCTGGCGATATTTCCTATAAAATCTTCCAGGCCGATAGTACGTGCCTGAGCCAGGCTATCGTAGTCATCATCAGCATCTTTCGTAGCCTGAAAAACAGGTATCTCCCAGTCAGACCGACTTAAAACCTCTCTCCAGCTCGTTCCTATTCCCTGATCATTTCCTCTTGCAACGAGAACAGCTCCCAGCTTGTCCTCCAGGCTGGAAGCCTCTACTTCGAATATCTGATCCGCTGCCTCATGCTGGGCCTCTCTCCATGCCTCATCAAATTGTTCTGAGTAGGATCCGATGGTCTGATAGTTCTGGAAAGGGTAATTCGACATTTCAAGCACGAGAGTATAGTAAAGTCGTTTGAGGAACTCCGGATTCTTGTAAATATTCTGTTTCCTGTGATTTCTCTGCTTCCGGGCGTTTTCGTCGTATTCGTTGATCGTGAAACCGAAAGGATCTACACCTACATCTGTCTCCATTCTTTCATCAAGAGGTGGGAGCGGAGTAGTTGAGATATGCGGGTTGATTCTTCCGATATTGAAGAGCGGGCCTTTATCTCCTCCTCTTCTCTCTACTTCTTTCTTGAATGCGGCCAGTTCCTGAATGTATTCTGTAAAGTAGTCCTCCACTGTTTCGTAGCCGTAGCTCTCCCCCTGCCCTGTTTTCTGTGCTGAGGCATACCCTGCGTTCATGTCGCTGTGGAGTGTGACATCGATTCCCAGCTGGTCGATAGTTGAGATCATCTTGTCGCGTTCAAGGGTGAAAGTTGATGGATTGGTGATCTGTAACTCCATAACTGAGCCTCCGACCTGGGCCGCGTACCCGATTCTCTGATCGAGAGGTGTCGGTACTTCCCCGACATCCATTGCCGAGGAGTTACCGATCATGTAGTTCATATCCGGGAAGCCGTCGCTACTGCTGTCGTCGCTATCAGAGAATTTCTCTTTCAATGAGTCAAGAAGGAAAACCATTATTTCATCGTGTTCAAGCCGTTACTGATTTTGAAGTCGTAGTAAAAAGAGTAAGTTATCTGGCCCTGAAGTTCTCCAAGAGCAGCTCCTGAATCAATCACGTACTCATCTGTTTCTCCAAGGAATTTTCTCATCTTCAGCTCTATACCTTCGTAGAAATCAGGCCCACTGTCTTCATCGTCGTGGGAGAATCCTTCCTCCAGTTCGTCATCCAGTACTTCATCGATGGCCTCCACGTATTCAGCTTTCAGAGATGTTATATCATCGAGACCATCCTCTATCCTACGTATCTTTGAAGAGACTTCGATAGGTACTTCCCCGTCGACCTCTTCCTCTATAGCGTGCCGGAGATCTCTTACCCTCATCTCTGCTGCTTGACGGGCCTCTTTGAGTTTATCGCCATCTTCTGATGAAAAATTCCCTGTGTAATCCTCCATCAGGCTTTCAAGCCTGTTGTCCTGTTTATCGATCTTCTCCTGGAAAATCCCTTCGAAAACATGTTTATCTACTATTGCCGGGAATACGAAGACCACAGCCGTAGCTGGGCCGTTCGCGGTTTGCTGAGGTTGATCTCCACCTGCGAGGTTTACGTGGACTCCATGGATATAGACCAAGCGGTAATGTGTTATCTCATCCTCATCATCTGTAACGACCGGATGGCCTTCCTCACTCTTCAGGCCTCTAGCACAGATGAACTCAAGGTTCCTCTCCATAGAGCCGTAGCCTCCGATAGTATAGTATTTAGTCATTTCACCGTAGTAATCGCTTTCTTCCTTTTGATCGATCATCACCATGTCCTGCACGTAAGGCTGCAGCCAGTCCTGTGTCTCATCGATAGCTCTCTCCACTCTCTTGATCTCTCCTTTCAACTCCTGTAACCTGTTCTGTACCTCACTACCGTAAAGATCCATCCAGTCTTCATACATCTTGTACTTCTTTTTAAGAACTGCCTTCTCGTTCTCCGGTAAATCGCCTAGCTTATTGCCTTCATCAAGATTTTCAACAGACTCCATCTCCTGAAAATCAGCTACTATAGAAGGATAGATGTTTCGCTCCTGTAAAGTCTTCATAGCAGCCTCTCCGCCCTGCTGGGAACCAGCATTGGCGCCATCAACTAGCTCGATAAAATCTGACTTCAAACGAGTCTCATCCTTAGCCTGGATAGCCTCTACCCGCGATCGCAGCTTCCTTATATCGTGTTCAAGCATATGTTTCTCTTTACGGAGGCGGCCCATACTCTGCATCTTCTCCTGGATATTCTGCTCGGCCTCTTTACGTCTCTGCCTGAAAGACTGATGTAGCTGGTTCTGCGGAGAAATAAACAGTTTCTCATGGCTTCTATGCACATCATAGTCCATTCCATCAAATGCATCAGGCGCCCCCATCAGGATCCCATAGGCCGTGCCACTGCTTCCAGCAGATACCTTCAGTTTGTGCTGGTGATCTCCCATTATAGCTCTGAGGAAGTCCGTACCCATCTCTTCCTTGACCTCATCCAGAGTAGTTATCTCACCGTTCCTGATCTCATCTCCTATAGGAGAGCTTCCAGGCACTTCAAAGGTATGGCCGAACTTTGGTTTTTCATCTCCGTTTCCGTGGCTCACATCATAATAAGGGGTTGATTTCTACTTAAAATCTGGAGTCTAGTTAACAAAGTTAAATCATTGGCTGACTAATCTTGATACAGAGTGATCAACTGATGGAGACACCGCTACTTAAGCGAAGGCTTAACCCTATACTTCGTATTTCAACAGTCCTGACACTGGCCCTGATCGCAGGAATGTCAGTAGTATATCAGGACCAGTTAAACAACCTTGTATCCGATAATAAAGACCTGCAGCAGCAACTGGAGGACAGAAAACAGACTATCGAAGGCCTGGAAAGCGAAAACGAGGACCTGGAAGATAGGGCCTCTACATTAAACAGTACAAGCAACCAGCTGCAGGAGTTGATCGATGAGAAGAACCAGACTATAGAGGAACAGGATTCAACCATCACATCTCTCCGGGACGATAACCAGGATCTGGAGAACCAGGTTGAAGGCCTGAACTCTACGGTTGTAGATCTGGAAGCCAATATCTCGGAGATTGAAAACGATCTCGAAGATATCTGCGAGAACGATGACAACAATCTAACCGATGGTAGCGATGAAACCTGCGAAGACTACGGGTACTGATAAACGATGAGAATTGAGAAACTACTGAAACAGTTGAAGAGAGAATTTATCAAGGTAAACGTGATTCAGGCCTGTCTTGACAGTATCCTTTTCTTCCTTATCGCTAATCTAGGTCTGTTCTTGGTTTCGGTAGAGGTTTTCAGGGATTTAAGCAACATGTATCTGCTTGCAGGTATCAGCGTGGTATTCCTTATACTAGATTTGTACTGGAGAACTCAGAACTACCGCCTTGAAATCTACGAGGAGAAAAACCCTGAGCTGAGAGAGGTTCTGAGGACTGCACGGGACAACCTTGACCGGAGAAATGTGGCCTCTCAGGCCTTATTCGATGATGTTATGGACAGGGCCCGTTCCGTAACTTCTGAGAGCATTATCCCCAGCAAAACTATTATACAGAAGATTCTGGGGGTAGGCCTTCTCTGTTTCCTGACTGTTATCTCAGGTGTAGCTGACATCAATCTTCAGGACGACACAAGAAATATCTTCTCCGGTGATCGATTCGGCGGTGAAAGCAGCGGCGATGGCAACTTTACACTTGGTAACTCCTCCCGTATAGATATAGAGGACTCGAATCTGAGCTATGATTCGTCGAACATCAGTTTCAACGTTCAGGGTGAAAGCGATAGTTCTGACCCTGAGATAAGGCCTTACTCCTCCAGAGAGAACATACTTTACGAGTCATCGACAGAAGGCCTTGATGACAGTGCCGAACTTGCAAGAGAATACAGCGTCGCCATCAAAGAGTTCGAGTAGCGGGCTTTTTAGGAAATTTAAATAGCTCGGGATTTAGTAATTACCTATGCAGATATCGAACCTGGATGAAGCAGGGAAGTACAACAAAGCCTCCCAGAAACTGAACGAGATAAAAGAAGAGGTCGGCAAAGTAATTGTAGGCCAGGAAAAGATAATAGAAAACATCCTGATATCCGTACTGTGTGACGGAAACGTCTTGCTCGAGTCAAATCCGGGAATGGGTAAGACAAAGATGGTACACACCATTTCAAAGGTTATGGGCCTGGACTTCTCCCGCATACAGAACACACCGGACCTGATGCCTTCCGACATCACCGGAACACACATAATCGACGAATCATCCGGCGACACAGAGTTCATCTTCCAGCGAGGCCCTATCTTCTCCAACATGGTTCTAGCGGACGAGATCAACCGTGCAACACCGAAGACACAGTCCGCATTGCTCGAAGCGATGCAGGAGAGACAGGTCACCGTCGGAAACCAGAGCTACGAACTCGATAAGCCTTTCTTCTTAATGGCCACGCAGAACCCGATCGACCAGGAAGGAACATACCCATTGCCAGAGGCCCAGAGAGACCGCTTCATGATGAAGCTGGAGCTCGATTACCCGCGGAAAGAAGAGGAACAGGAAATCGTGGAAAGATTCACATCCGAGCTCAACTATGAGCCAGAGCTCGATGAAGTTATCTCAAAGGCCTCAGTAGTAAGATTACAGGAGTTCACCCGGCAGGTACCGATAGCCAATGACATCAAGGAGCGAGCGATTGACATAGTGACTTCAACAAGAGATCACGACGATCTGGAATACGGGGCTTCTCCAAGAGCATCCATGAATATAGTGCTGGCAGCTAAAGGCCGTGCATTAATCAAAGGCCGTAACCATGTTTCTGCATCTGATATCAACTCGGTTGCGAAGCCTGTCCTCCGTCACAGGATTGGTTTAAGTTTCCAGGCGGAGAAGAAAGGAAAAGACGAGGATAAAGTGGTTGAGGAAATAGTGCACTCGGTATGATAGAAATAGAATTCCTTGACGAGCTGCAGAACTTTCAGCTAGCCCTTGACAAGCACTCTGAGGAGAGGAATCAGGGAGAACAGTCCAGCAGCTTTACAGGGCAGGGAATGGTGTTTAAAGACCACAAGCAGTACGCTCCAGGCGACGATATCCGTAAGATCGACTGGAAGGCCTATGCAAGGACCAAAGACTACTTCGTTAAAAGGTTCGAGGAGGAGAAAAACCTGACAATCCATATTCTGCTTGATAGAAGCAGTTCGATGGATTATGGTAGCCCGACGAAGTATGATTACGGAGGGAAGCTTGGGATTGCTGCAGCAGATATGGCTATGAACACCAACGATCGTTTTCGTTTCTCGGTTTTCTCAGAGACACTTACCGATATTTCTTCAGGCCGCAGAAACAGCAATACACCACAGATTGTAGATACCTTGAACGAGTTGCGTAAGACTCCGGAAAGCCTGATTGAGAGATGTATGACCGAATACGGCGGCAGAATCAAGAACAAGTCCGCAGTCATAGTTATATCCGACTTTTTAACCGATCTTAAGGAGATAGAGTCAGGTATAGAGAGCTTTAACGATACTGAAGTCGTACTTGTAAATGTGCTGGATGCCGAAGAGCTGGACCCAAGCTTTGAAGGAGATACAATACTTAAGGATCCAGAATCCGAGTCCAGGCTCCGAACCTATCTCTCGAAGAGAACCAAGAGCAGCTACAAGAGAGATCTCGGGGAACATACCCGTAAGATAGAAGAGATCGCAAACAGTCATGGAGCACGGTACGTACAGGTATCGACTGCAGACGACATATTTGAATCACTTCTGAAGGTCTGGCAGGCCGTAAACAAGTAAACAAAAAGATCACTCACTACAGTTCCAATATGGATATCCTGGACTTCAAAACCATCGACAGCAAACCAGGCCTTTACCACCCCGAAATAGACTTACTGGTAATATCTGATCTTCATCTGGGCCTGGAAAGCAGCATGACCACAAAAGGAAGTTACGTGCCACAGTTCCAGCTCGACGACCTGAAGAAAGACATCAAGGAGATGCAGGAAGAGACAGAGGCCAGCCGGATACTTGTCAACGGCGACCTGAAGAACGAATTCTCAACCAGTTACTCTGAGAAAAAGGAGCTCAGAGAATTCATCGACTTCCTGCAGGATAACTTCAAAGACGTCATACCGATCAGAGGAAACCACGACACATTTATAGAGGATTTACTTGAGGAGAAAGGCCTCCGAATGCAGGATTCATATATGGAGAAAAGTGTTCTATTCACTCATGGCCACATCAGCCTGGAAACACTCGATGTGAGGGATTTTGAGACAGCAGTAATAGGTCATGAACATCCTGCACTGGCTCTGACGGATAATATCGGTGTCAAAGAAAAAGTCGATTGCTTCCTCTATGGAGAGATGAACGACGGAAGAAACATTCTGGTAATGCCGGCATTCTCCACAATCTCGAACGGCACCAACATCAACGAAGTACCTTCAAAACAGCTTCTATCACCTATACTGCGGAATCAAACCCAGAAAAACTCTCTGAAAGCCATAGCCGTAGATCGAGAGGCCGGCCTACTGGAGTTCCCTAAGCTGGGCCGGATATAGTTTATATGTATTCTCTGTGGCCCAGCCACACCATCAGCAGTATAAGCAGGGCTACCACTGCTGCGGCAAGGAATGATTCATTGATGCTCCAGACAGATGCTACTGCACCAGCCAGTACAGGGCCTATCGCCGTACCTGCATGCTTGAAGAACTCCATGAAACTTGTCATCTCACTTTCTATCTCATCTGGCACCCTTTTATCATAGATCGCATGGATTACCGGCGACATACCGCTTGAAAGAGTTCTTGCAACTAGTACAAGACCTCCGATAACCATTATACCTGATACAAAGTTCATGATGGCCAGTACCGGTATTAACAGTAAGGCCAATACAGATAACACTTTAAGTTTACCTCTTCTGTCGGCTAGCTCCGCAAAGATGAACTGGAACGTCTTTGGTACTGCCGCAATACCGAAGATTATACCCATCATCTGAAGGTCAGCACCCATTCTCTCCAGTAGAAGAGGGATAGCCAGCCAGTAAAACGAGAAGATGATGGAGTACAGGAAGATCAAAGCATACGGCAGCCGGAGCTCCGACCAGTTCTGCTTCAAGTCCTTCCACTCCTTACTGTAAGTGCTTCGATGGAAGAGATCTTCGACGGACTCCTCCAAGCTTTCCTTCTGATCCTCCTTTCCAAGACCGATATAAGAGTAAAATAATGCGAGGCCGAGGATCGCGGTAAAGGCCCAGATTCTGAACGTGAGATTAAAGCCGTAAGATGCAAGCAGGTATCCTCCTACAATCGGGCCCAGAATGTAGGCCACGTTTACACCAAGAAGAAAGATCGAGACTGACTCTGATTCAACGTCGTCGTCTGAGGCCTGAAGCGAGAGGCTCCATCCGCCATTCCATACCATGGATTTGACGACACCTTCCATAGTTTTTCCAAAGACGATGAAAGGTGCTGCAGCAGTATAGTAGAAGACCGGAGGCAATACAGCAGCAACAAGGCCTGTGAATATTACTATTTTCTCTCCGGATCTCTGCACCAGATTACCGACAGGGATATCAATTAGTAAAGGTATTAATGCTGGTAGCGATGTGACAACACCAACCAGGAATACACTGGCTATCTGATCTTCAATGAAAATTGGCAGAAAGTTCCATACTGTTGCCCGGCCTATCCACGATACCAGGAAAACCAGTGAAAGGTATTTAGCTATGTCAGGTATCCTGTCCAGATCCATGGTTTACAGGCAAAAGTAATGAACTAGTAAGTTATAAACTGTTCCTCATCTTCCTCTCCCTCAGAGTCATTTTCCTTGGCATTTTCCCTCTTGCGCTGCTTTTCCTGTCGCTCAAACTCTCTTTTGGCCTTCTCTTTGAGCTCGTTGTAACGTTTCTCTGCAGGAGAATCAGCCTGCGTATCGGCCTCTTCCTGCTTCAGTTTGTTATACCTTTCCTCGCTCGATTCGTCATCGCCGGAGTCAGCTGCTTCCAGAAGCTCGTTTGTCATCTTCACCACCTCCTAGAAAAGGAATCTTTCGCATAACGGAGACAAAGTCAGACAGTCTCCTCGAAGAATCCTCCACGTTCCGGGCCGTTCTCTCAAGTGACTCCACAGATTCCTCTCCAGCCTCTATAATCCTGTTCACTCTGTAAAGCAGTAAGATGGCCAGAAGCACGAGAGGTACTTTCAGTATCTGCAGAAGAAGGTCAATACTTTCCTTATCAATAACTAGGCCCGTCATAAAACCATTTTATCCAGGCCTCAATTTATATCTACCGGCAGATCACTGCAACATCCGGTCTGGATCTGAGAGGGAAAGGCCTGTGCTTAGAACAGTTCCAGCATAATTAATCGCGGCTGTAGGCCCGGAAGGATAACCATTAAAAGATTCTGAGCCTAATTGCTATCTGTGATAAAATGGTAGAAGTACCCGAAGACGTCGAAGTAGCAGAACTTCCTTTCACTCATGCAAGGATCAAAAGAATGGTAAGAGACAAGGCCGCAGAAGGCCAGTACGTACGTTCAAATGTTTACTACGGACTGAACATGCTTCTCGGACAGATCGCAGAAGAAATAATTGACAACATGATGGAGACTGACGCAGCATACGTCGAAAAACACCACCTCGACACGGCAGCACGGAAATACGAGAAAGTAGAAAACATCATCAAGGAGAAGGAAAGAGTCTCCCGGAAACTCGAGGCCCTATCAGCGGACGTCGAGAAACTTTCCCGCGACGTACAACAGGCCGACTACTAACGGCCTTTTTTCCCTCTCTCTCATATATCTTTTTCTTGATAACTGCAGCAGCTTTTTGAAGATTATAACACCGTAATACTGTATGCGGTTCGAAGTAGAAGTAGTGAATGAAGAACTTCTGCCAGCGATCCGAAGCATGATCGCCAACCAGTTAAAGCAGGAGTACGGCCTGAAACAGTCGGAGATAGCGAAGAAGCTCGGAGTAACACAGCCCGCAGTCTCACAGTACCTCAGCAACTCAAGGGCCGATCAGGACATAATTCAGCGACTGAAGGATGATCCGCAGATAGGTATACTTGTTCAGGACGCGGCCTCGAAAGCAGCCCGGGACGAGATATTTTCACAGGAGATTTCAGAGATAATAAAGAATGTTAGAGATAAGGGATTGATGAAAGAAGAGTTCAGGGACACCTACCGCATAATCTAGTTGGTGAATCCTTGGAAAGCATCCTCGGCTTTCTCCTCTTCCTCTGCAAGGAAATCTTTAACCCTGTCAATCAGGTTCTCGACAGGCTCCATCGACAACCGGTAATCTCTGAGACCTACTTCTCCAAACTCTAAATCTTCTACAGCCGAGAAATCGAACTCGTAATCATCATGCCTATAGAAATACCCGACAGCTCCACCACCAATCACGACAGCGAACAGCAGGAACCCAAAGATAAACCTGTTCCTCTGAGCAACCTGGTGATCCTCACGGACCTCTTCATAACCGCTGCGGGCCTCGGAGAACCGGGAACCAATTCCCTCAAGTAAGCTGTCGGCCTCATAGTAACGGCCTTCATCGACAGCTGTCTGAGCCTGGTTCATCGTTTCGTTCAGTTCGGAGAAGTCAGCACCCAGCTTTTTCTTCCTATCTCTAGACAGTTTATCCATCAACTCTGTAACATTCGACTTCAGCTCCTCGAACTCCTCGAACCGGGACTGGTATCTGTCGGAAATATTCTCCTGTTGATCAGTATTGGCCTCAACAACAAGCTGGAAGCTCTCCGAAATATCAGGATTCTCAGAATTCAAGGAAACTTCATGAGTCCCCAGATTTGATTCATCGGTATCAACCGTGAAGCTGACAGAACGGTTCTCATCAGGCATCAGATCATCGGTATCCTGACTCTGATTCGAGAAACCAGTATCAAGCTCGAAAGTCAGGGAAGGAACCATCAACTCACCAGTATTGACAACGTTGAAGCTGAAATCCCTCGACTCACCCGCCGTAACCCGGACCTCTCCAAGACCGGAAACAGAAGCCTCCGGAGTAGCATCAGGCCTGTAATCAAACGTCAATGCATCGCTTTCACTCCAGCGACCGGCCTCATCCCGAACCCAGACATACAGTGTATGACTGCCGGAATCAAGTTCCGAGGTATCAACCATGAAACTTCCATCCGACTCAAGGACCTCTCCACCAGTATCAAGATCAGAATCATCAACCTGATAGATCAAACCATTGACCCCAGAGGCCGCATCCGAGGCCTCATATTCAACCTCGAAATCACTGTTGAAAACACTGACCGTCGTACTCAAATCATAGATCTGCGGCTTCGTATAGTCAAAAGTATACTCGAACTCCTCAGAAACACTGTTACCGGCCTCATCACTCATAATTACTTCCATCTGGGCCTGATTATCTCTCATAGGCTCTAGACTACACTCATAACTCTCAGTATCATCAACACTCTCAGTACCAGCTTCTACCTCATCACGATCCTCAAGCCTACACTCAACAGTAATATCAGAAGGTTCATCAGCCTCATCCAGCACTACCTCAAAATCATACTCATCCTTACCCTCCGGAGTAGCAAAAACTTTAGGCCCAGGAATAACCTCCGGACTCTCATCACCCTCATACTCATTATCATAAGTGAAATCATGAGAAGCCG
>Ga0102942_1000248_pt1 | contig 19939 bp, 18 predicted proteins | sample SalPon2_C_H2O_MG_FD_78171 | JGI IMG/M metagenome (GOLD analysis project Ga0102942, IMG submission 78171) | Salt pond water microbial communities from South San Francisco under conditions of wetland restoration - Salt Pond MetaG R2_C_H2O_MG | ecosystem: Environmental > Aquatic > Non-marine Saline... | reverse complement strand
CGGCCAGTCGATTGGAAGGATCTTCTCGGACGGAGTGAAGCAGTCGAGTTGGTGTAGTACTGGCAGCTGAGTTCGTGCTGAATACAGGGTGCGTCCCATCAAAGCGTCAAAACCGTCCGACGACGAGAAGGGTCAAGCACACGTCGAGCCCTAGATTTGGCATGAATATTCATCATGTGGAGCAAGTGATATGCGTTTTCGAGCGTGTTTCGGGTTTCTTGCCGGACTAAACAAACCCTCTCGAAGGGCCTATTTCGAGAGATCAGGAGCCACGCTGTTGCTCCCGGCGCTTTCGGGACCGGCCGGATGGAAACGCTAGCTACCGAGGACGCCTTCTCTCACTAACCTGTAGGTAAGAAGGCGGGTAACCAATCAGTTAGATTATACTTAACCGTAGAGAAGTTCCAGTATAGGTTGTAATGGCACAACTAATGAAAACGCTACTCGTGGCCGGCATCATCCTCGTTGCAGGGGTTTCCGTCGGAACGAGTGCATTCACGAGTGCGACGGTCGAACGACAGGCGAACGCGGACGTCGTTACGGATACGAACGGATTGCTCGGGCTTGCGGACGGTAACTCCGGCAATCTAGTCTACGAGAACAGTGAGGACCAACTCGAGATCGACTTCGAGAACGGGACAGCACTAGGGGCGAACACGGACGCGTTGTTCGAACTCGGTAACCCCGCAGCCCCGGGAACGTCACAGGCGTTCCAAGTCACGAACAACGACGCCGAATCCCACCAGATAACGGCCGCATACACGCCCGACGCTGACGACGGTAACAGCGCATCGAATATAGAATTCCGCGTGTACGACGATGCTAATAACCTCGTCGGCACAGTCGACGAAGAGGGTCAGACAGTCTCGATGGACGCTGCCGCTGATCAATCCTACAACGTCGTCGTTGTCGTCGATACCGGCCATGGAGGCGCTGACACGCTGACTTCCGTCGACGATCTATCCGGGACACTCGCGTTCACCATCGACGATGTCGATGAGGGCGGTACGGTCTCCGATGGATCGTAATCCGGCCGCTGACGAATAGCTGGCTGACGCTCGGCGTACGAACTTGCGACCATCTCCCGATTTCACCCCCCAAATGATACAGAAAGCTGCCATCGCTGTCCTGTTACTCTTCGTGATAGCACTTGCAGCGCCGGCTGGGGCCCCGCTCCAGGTCTCGTATGTCTCTTCGGACAGCATGTCGCCAACACTCGACACGAACGACGGGTACGTACTCGTCCCGGCTCCGACTGTCGAGTCCGGTGATATCATCACCTTCTATTCGGAGGAACGAGGGACGTACGTGACGCATCGGGCGACGCAGGTAACGGCAGACGGAATCATAACGCAAGGTGATGGAAATCCATCGACGGACCAGGCAGCGGGGTATCCGCCCGTCCAGCGGACGGATGTGACGGGAAAAATTCTGACGTTCGCCGGAGTCCCGGTGGTAATCCCGTATCTCGGGACCGTGCTCAGCGCGATTTCGAATTACTGGTACCTTATCGTGGGGGGGCTCGGTGCGTACCTCTTGATCAACGGAGCAAAGACTGATAGAAAACGGCAGCGCGATGACGTCCTCAGAAGCCGCGAAATCGTTCTTCCGATAACACTGCTCGTGATCGTTGCCGGGGTCGCGTTCGTCTCGATGGGGGCCATCCAGCAGACGCAAGTCTATACGGTTACTGATCAGCCGACGACCGATCCGGCAGCTCTAACGGTCGGTGAACCACAGACTGAGTCGATCACTCTCCAGTTGACAAAATCGCCTTTCACACACGTCATCACGGAAACCGATGGGATGGAGATAACTGATACTGAAGTGGTGCCGCCGGATGACGGCGACAGCGCCTCACAGGGAGCGGCGACAGGCGGACTCCCGTGGCAGCCGTTCGAGTCATCGGAGCAGATCATCACTACTCGGATTCCGCCACAGGATGCCACGGGACCACACGCGACCGGGATACGAGTGCATCCGTACCCGGCGATCCTGCCGAAGGGAACGATCGAGTTTCTCCACGGGATCCATCCGTTTGTCGCGGCGCTGGTGACAGTTCTCTGCGGTACGGTGCCGATATACCTCGTTTACTGGCTGCTGGTCGACACGACGACCCCGCTCCGTCGGGGCCGAAGCCGACTTGCTCGACGGTTTGGAGGGAATCGATGAGTCCGAGGGGACGTTCTCGCTCGCGGTCCCGGACACGCGGGCAGCAACGAACAGCACCCCTCGTCGTGCTCTTGATCATTTGTGTACTCGTCGTCGCGTTCGTTGCGGTGCCGTCGATGGCGTTCTCAAGCGGTGCGCTCGACCGTAGCTCGACGGTAGATATCGCGGACGACAACGATGGACTCCTCAGAATCGACGTCACCAGCAGCGTCAATGCGGGTGCTGAGAGCCGACTCGTGACAGTAACGAACCGAATGGATCAGGCCCTCACGGTCAATGTCTCGGCGGCGGCGGCGCTATCGAACGATCAGGCGACTCTTGCCCCCGGGGAATCGCTGACCACGGCTGCTACAGTTAGCTGTGACACGGCCCCGAACGACCTGACGTTCACAGTTCAGGCGACCGGTGACAATCAGTTCAGTGGGACCCTGACACGGTCGACTAGAGTCAACACGGCGGGCTGTTCGGAGGCGGACGTCTCGTTCGGTAGCATCCAGATCGTCGATGCGAGTTCGACCAGTGGCGGTGGCAAGCAACGGGCCGAGTACTCTCTCGAGTATAACCTCAGCGGAAACACTACTGCCTTCGACAGGGTCAGACTGGAGCTACGTTCGACCGGATCCCTCATCGATACGACCGAGTCGATCGCGACGACTGATTCCGTCTCAGTTACACAGTCAGGGAACCGTGGAGGAACTGTGTACGAGGTTACCGTCCGGCTGTTCGATGAGAACGGCGAGATCCAAAGCGACCGGGTCGTGGTGACCGATACAGCCGATGGCGGTGGAACGATCTATCAGGATCCGTGAAATTTGGCCGGTCCCCGGAGCCGCCGGTACCGTACTGGCTTACCTAGCGGAAAGCGCCCCACTCACGCCGGGGTTAGCATAATCTTTTTGATACGTATCTCGAAGGTAGCCACATGCACGGGAACATCAGCCCAGGGAGTCAGCCGAATGATTGACACCCCTATACTTCGATTGAAGTACCTTTTTGCACAGTATTGGCGTGTACTAGTGCCGGCACTCATACTTGTCAGTGCTATCGCGTTTGCCGGCGCTGCCGTCGGAGCGATGTCCGAACAGGAGACCCAACAGAGAGCGGTCGAAACGGACTCGATGACGGTGGACACCACTCTCTCGACGCAGGCGACAGTCACCGGAAACACGACGCTATACGAGGACGGCGAAACTCTCGTCAATATGCCGGTTTATTTACACACTGCGACGCCGGAGATGACGATCATAGCCGAGACCAACGTTCCGAGCGACCGGACGGTCTCTGTCACTCAACAGATCGTCCTCGAGTTGTCGGCGACACGAAACGGGGAGGTCTTCTGGAGGGACACTCGAACACTGGCGATCGACACTGAGGACGTGAGTAATGGAACGATTCGCACGGAGGTCTCCGTGGATGTTCAAGAGCTCACTCAGGAACAACTGGCAGCGGTCACAGCCGAGGCCGGTGGGATCGGAACAATCGAGGCAGAGCTCGCGGTCGAGACGCTGTATGATACTGGGGCGTACACAGGTCGAACCCGCGCTCGGACACCGATGGGTATCACGAACCGCGCGTACGAAGTAGATACGCCTCAGACGGACGAACAGACCAATACTACGACGGTGGTACAGGACGTCCCCGTGACGAGGTCCACTGTCGGCATCACAGGAGCAAGTCTGACGATCTCCGAACGTACCGTCGGTTTGGTCGGCAGGAGCCTCACCGTCTCTGGACGCACTCTGGGCGGGGTCTTTGCCGGGCTGGGTGCTCTCGTGCTTGCAATCGTCGTCTGGTTGGTTGCTCGTCGAATCGAGGACTTTGAGACGTTTCGGGAGCGTTACACGGAAATTCGATACGCCGACTGGATTTCTCAAGGGAAGATACCCGAGGCCGGGTCATACGTCCGCGTACCGGTCGAGAGCCTAGTTGATGTCGTAGACATCGCCATCGATTCACAGAAGCGCGTCATCCACGATCCGACGCGGGATGCCTACGCAGTCGTTGACGATAATCACCTCTACGAGTTCCGCAAAGGTGCCGGAACTGGCTGGATGAACGAGTTTGGGTTCCCGCCGGTGACCGAAATGACCTCGGGGAATCAGGGATTTCCTCCGACTGAAGACGACGACACGGCGAATCGGGCTGGGAAGACAGAAGCGTGAGGAAGGGGCCGACAACTCAAAACTGACCGATCCGTGCCGGCCGGGACTCTTCATGATGATCGGACGAGCCCCGTACCCGTTGAATTTTCCTGAGGAGCACGTGCCATACACTGGATTTCCTGCCGTACATTTCTTCGAAAGACCGTAGCTGGAACGCGTTCGACGCGAGTCGTCAGTGAAGCGTCCCATCGCGTTTCTCGACGTCGTAGGCGAACAGCGCGTACCCGACCTCGGCAGTGGAATACCCCGTCCCTGCAGCGATTTCCCGAATCAGCTCGATCATCGTCACGTAGTCGGCCGCATCGAACGACTCTTTTCGACCGTCGAGATAGTCGAGTCTGTCGAGCGTCGCCCAGACGCGTGTATCGACGACGGCATGCTGGTCCGGGTCGAGCGCTGTCAGAACGCAAGATGCAGTCGGAGCCTTGAACCCTGACAACCCGGAAATGAGATGAATTTTCGAGAAATCGCCCTTCACGCGTCGGACGTTCGACGTCACCTCATGGCATCGCTCGGGCGGGTTGCGCTCGACGTGATACGCGCTTCTGGTCGACGATTCGTAGGCGATCTCGTATAGTTGCTCGCGGTCGAGATATCCTTGCTCGCGGTACATCTCGCCGAATTCCGCAAGACGCTCCGGCAACACCCCCTGAGTCGCCGTGTACCGGTCGAGATACGTCGGGAGGAGGGAGGTCAGATCACTCATCGGGATCGATCGCCTGCTCTATTGGGGTGGTTCCGCCGAAGAGACCGATCGTTTCGTCGATCGTGGCGTCGTTGTCGAGAGCGGCAACGACCGTTCCCGCGACGTCGGCCCGTGAGATCGAATCTCTGCCCGTGTCTCGGTACTCGAAGGCCGCCGAAACGTGACCGGTTCCGTCCGCGTCCGTGAGCGTCGTCGGTCGGAGGATCGTGCCATCGAGCGGTGACTGTTCGAGGTAGTCGTCGGCGCAGCGCTTCGCGACTCGGTAGGCTCGGATCGGTCCGTCCCCAGCGAGCGGCTCGCTCGCTCTGTAGGCGCTGACCATTACGAACCGGTCAATCCCTTGTTCCATACAGGCATCGATGCTACGCCGTGCACCCCACAAATCAACTAGGAGCGTCTTGTCCCAGCCGGTGTCTCCACCGGAGCCCGCCGTGAACACGACGGCGTCGGCACCATCGAGAGCCGGTTCGAACTCGCCCTCGAGATCCCCCAGACGTGGCTCCCCGCCGCGCTCGCGGACGGCGTCGAACTGCGCTTCGTCCCGAACGATACCGATCGGTTCATGCCTGCCATCAGCAAGCTGGGCGAGTAACTCGCGACCGATTCCGCCGTTAGCACCGATAACTGCGACGTGCATCGTGTCAGAGCCCGACACGCGGGATCGGAATAGATGCTGTGATTGAAAATTGTTCTCGTGCCGCCCACGGACGCACTACACCGGCGTTCCCGAAGGGCGGAATACTCGGGGGCATCCTACGCGTCCGATAGCCGGATCGTGGACTTTCAATGAGTGAGACACATGGAGTTAATTAATACCTCTGGGGCAGTAGATCAGTACAGTGGCTTCGAAAGTATCCGCCCGGTCGGGTGAACCACCTGGCGAATGATACAACAAGGCTATATTATCGTCTTCGTGCTTACCGGGACGATCTGTCTGCTTACGGTAGCTAACGTCCGTGGATTCACCAACCCTGACGTCCGCCGAGGACTCGCGGGACTTCTCGTGTTCAATGGTTTTTGGTCGTTACTTACCGCGCTGCAGTTGGCCACGACGGCGTACTTGCTCGCGCGGGTGATACACATCGGAGCGCTCGTATTCGGGATCGCGACCGTCTTTGCGTGGCTCGTGTTTGCCTCCGCCTACTCCGGCCGTGAGTACCACCGATACCGCTCGTTGCAGGTAATCGGGCTGTTGATTTTTCTCAGTATTGTGGCTGTGAAGGTAAGTAACCCGATTCACGGCCTGTATTTCGATTTCGCTGTCGTCTCCGAGCCCTTCGTCCACGTCCGAATTACTTACAACGCCATCCACTGGTTCGTAACCGGATTTGCCTACACCGCCGCAAGCGTCGGGTTCCTCTGGTTGTTCGAGTCGTTCAATCGCAACAGCGCCGGAGAGACGGGGGCCCGACCGAGGGCGCTCTATCTGCTCGTCTTCGTCACGGTACTTCCGATCGTGCCGTACGGCCTCTCGCCGTATTCGGAGTTGGTGATCCGGACGAACTACGAACCACTCGGTGTCGCGGTTTTCACTCTCGGTATCTCGATGTACGCCCGAGCCGAGTTCACAGAGCATAGCTCGCCGAGTCAATCGGCACTGGTCGATAGCCTCTCGGATGGCGGACTCCTCGTCGACGACTCGGGAATCGTTATCAACTCCAACGAACGGGTGAGAGAAATCCTGGGACGGGCGTACGTCCCGCGCGTCCCTCTGAGCGAACTCGACACGGAGCTGGCGGCGCTGGATACGGGCGAAACGAAACGGATCACATACGGGATCGATGGGGACAAGCGAGTCTTCGAGGTCGATCGGTCTTCGGCTGAAGACTCCCCCATCGCCGCGGATATCATTACCTTACAGGACGTAACGAGAGTGACGCGGCTCGAACGCCTGATGGGGATTCACCGCGATATCAACGAGGCGCTAATAAACGCGTCCGATCCATGGCAGTTCGTCCAGAAAGTCCCCGAGCAGTTCGCCTCAATCGACGCCTACGAGTTCGCCTGGCTGTATCCGGTTCCGGGCGAACACGGGGACGAAAGCCAGGTGGACTCGTCTAGCTGGACGACGCCCGAGAAGTCGTTTGCGACCGATGGGGGATACGGAACCGTTTCAGGTGATACCCGGGCTTACGCCGAGTGGGCCGTCTCGAACGCCGATCCGACGGAACCGACACTCATGGCGGCCAGAGAGAAGCGACAGACCCGACTCGACGTTTCAAACACGAACGAGGAGTGGGCACACCGTCTCTCGGAGCGTGGCGTTACGGAGTGTCTCGCCGTCCCGGTCGCCGTGACCGAACGTCGATCCGTCGTACTCGGCGTATACACGGCCGTACCGAGAGGGTTCGATACCGCTGAAGAGCAGTTGATCGAGGAGATCTGTCGGCTGGTTCCGGAAACGGCCCAGCGGCTCGCGGCTCATCAGGACGCACTACGATACAAAGAAGCAATCACACAGGCGGGAACGGCGGTGTTCATTACTGATACCGACGGGACAATACAGTACGTCAATCCGGCGTTCGAACGGCTTACCGGATACTCGGAGGCGGAAGCCGTCGGTGCGACGCCGAATATTCTGAACTCCGGAGAGATGAGCGATGACCATTACGAGCAGCTGTGGGGGACGATCACCGCCGGAGACGTCTTCGAAGAGCGAATCACGAACAAAACGAAAGGCGGTGAACGCTACATCGCCGAGCAAACCATCTCACCCGTGATCGGTGACGACGGAGAGCCGACCGCATTCGTCGCCATCCAGTTTGAGGTGACAACCAGGATACTCCGCGAGCAGCGGCTATCGGTGCTCCACAGAGTATTGCGTCACAACCTCCGAACGGATCTAAACGTCATCAAAGGCCACGCAACGCTGCTCGAAGATCAGCTCACGGGAGCGGTCGAATCCGACGAGGTGCTGACGGAGGCGAGAGATTCACTCGAGACGATCCGGACGCACGCCACGAAGCTCACGAACCAGTCCGATACGGCGCAGACGATCGAACAGACGCTGTCTACCGACCACGGCGGTCGGATCTACGTGCCGGTCGAAGAGATCGCGCAAAAAGCCAGGGAAACCGCTCGGAGCCTCGGCGGGACCTGTGCGGTGACTACCGAGGCGTTCGACGGACAGCAAGTGAGTGCTGAAGTAAAACAGATCGTCGAAGAGCTTATCGAGAACGCGTTCGTTCACAACGATACGGAACCGGCCGCGGCTGCTGTCCGTCTCACGTTAAAACGAGACGGGACGGATCTGCATCTCATCGTTGCGGACGACGGGCCGGGGATACCCGATAAAGAACTCGTCTTCATCGAAGACGAAAAAGAACAACCGCTCCGCCACAGTAGCGGCTTGGACATGTGGCTCGTCAAGTGGCTTACCGTCTCTATCGGCGGCTCGATTACTGCCTCGACGGACGACGGAACGACGATTCGCGTGACAGTGCCCCTTCGACGAAGCAACTCGTTGCAGGACGTTTCATAGGTTCGTCCTGCGTTTCGGCAGCGGACGTTCGGTGAACGGCGCTTCGCCTGCGGGGGGTGCATGAGATCATACGCTTTGCTCCTGCAGACGCGGAATCGAATCTCATACCGGTTTTCACGCTCCGTGAAAGAAAATAATAGTACCAAGCCACATACCCACGCACATGTCCGGGTTCACTGAGCCAGCTGTCGGTCGACGTGATGGGACGATACCCTATCGATTTCTGGATACGCTCTCGTACGTCCGAGTGGCCGGAGACGAAACGAATGGGCGGTGTTCGGTTGTCGAAATGCATCTCCGGGACGGTCACGCACCGCCGATGCACGTCCATGGAAACGCGGACGAAACGCTCCACGTTCTGGAGGGAGCAGTAACCGCACACACAGCAGAGAGCACTCACTCGGTGACGGCGGGTGGTACTGTTGTCCTTCCACAGGGAGAAAAACACAGCCTCGTTGCGGACGAACAGTCAGTCGTTCTCGCCTCAACGACGCCCGCGGGGTTTGACGAGTTCGTGACTGCCGTTGGAGAGCCAGTCAGTGACGAGGCGGTCCCGACGGAGCCCCCGTCTGAGGAAGCTATCGGGCGAGTAAACGACCTGGCAGCGGATCACGATATCGAGATCGTCGGCCCGCCACCAGTCGGACCCTGAGGCTCAATACGGGAGGGACCTCTCCGGCCCAACCGACGAGGAGAGCATGTGAGCAGGGTTTGGATCTCCGCATGCGCGATGTGGACATTTGAATAACCGCGGGGTCGCTTCGCTCCCGGGGATGCTAGCCATATATGCCTCTCACGGCAGTCATTCACACGGACGACGTTCGAGTTGTGCGTTACCTGAGATTGTATATTTCGGACAATAAGGCTGGTTTCGCTTCCGGTGGGCTGGCTCAAAAACGCCGGTTAGATACTGTACCAGCGAAAGAAAGCTGATTCAAAAGTCGGCGATGTACACAATATTAACACATTTTGCTGCGAATAATTCAAGTAGCCCAACCACGTCTACCGGAACAATACGTTATAGATGCCGGACCCGAGTGAGATTGAAGCCGACTCAGAGGGGGAAACGAAAGAGCGAGGTGACGACTGGTACCGGAAACTCGTCGAGGAGGCAACCGATGTCACCGTCGTCATCGATTCTGCCGGGACGATGACGTACGTGAGTCCTGCCGTCGATCGTCTTTTGGGCTACAATCCAACCGATCTGGCCGGTGAGAGTGCATATGAGTACGTTCACCCCGAGGACGAGCCGGGCTTTCTCGATGCGATCGAGACGCTTCGAACGTCATCCAGGGGCTCCGAAACCCTTGAATTCCGATGGGCACAGGATGATGGGGGCTGGTGCTGGCTCGAAGCAACCATACGCGGTCGATTCGACACCGATATCGACGGCATCATCGTGAATTGCCGGGACATTACCGAGCGCAAGGAACGTGAGACGGACCTGCGAGCGACGAAAGAGCGTATGAAGATGGCACTCGAGGGCGCGAACCTCGGGATCTGGGACTGGAACATGAAGACCGATGAAGTGGCCCGTGACGAGTTGCTCACTGAAATGCTGGGCTACACGCAATCGGAGATGGGGGATCATCTGGATGACTGGGAACGTGTCGTCCATCCGGAGGGAAAAAACGACACAACGAGGCGCTCGCAGAGCACATCGAAAACCGGACGCCGTATTACGAGTGTGAGTACCGCCTGAAGACGAACTCGGGCGACTGGAAGTGGGTCCGGACCATGGGGAAGGTCGTAGATCGGGACGAAAACGGGGAAGCGACCCGGTCGGTGGGCATTCATCAGGATATCGACGACCGAAAGCGGGCCGAACTGGCGCTTGAAACCGAACGGGACATGTTCAGGGAAGGGCCGGCGGTCGTTTTCAAATGGGAGGACATGCGAGGCTGGCCGATCACCTACGTTTCGGAAAACGTCGAGGGCGTGTTCGGATATACGGCTGCTGAACTCCAGTCGAACGACCTCGTCTATGCCGACCTCGTTCACGACGATGATCTCGATCGACTCGAACGGGAGATGGACGCATACGACGGCGGAGAAGACGAGCTATTCAGCCCCGACCCCTACCGGGTACTCACCGCGAGTGGCGACGTTCGGTGGGTGATGGAATACACCAAAGATCTTCAGGAGGACGGCGACGGGAACCATTTGCTCGGCTACCTCGTCGATATCACGGAACGAAAACGCCGCGAACGGGAACTCAAGCTGCGTGAGGAAAAGTACCGCAATCTGTTCGAGGATACCCGCGACGCCCTCATGCTGATGGATCGGGATGGCTACATCGATTGTAACGAACAGGCACTCGAGTTGTTCGGTGTCGAGTCTATCGAGGAGTTCGTCGAGTACTCCCCCTGGGACTTTTCTCCACCGACACAGCCTGACGGAACCGATTCGCAGGCGGCAGGGCTCGAACGAATCAACGAGGCCTTCGAAGCGGGCGAGGCGTTCTTCGAGTGGACCCACCAGCGTTCCGACGGGACCGAGTTCCCGGCCGAAGTGAAGCTCAGCCGGTTCGAGTACGATGGCGACCCCGTTATCCACGCCCTGGTACGGGACATCACCGAGCGCAAAGAACAAAAACAGAAACTCGCTGCCGAACGAAACCGGATCCGGGCGATCACGGACGCGATCCCGGACGTAACGGTCGTCTACGACAGGGCGGGGCGATATCGTGAAGTCCTCACCGGTCGAGAGGGTCTCCTCGCCGACGCTCCGTCGAATCTCGTCGGGTCGGAGATCGCTGACGTACTACCGTCCGACGTTACGCGGACTCTTCTCGGAGGTATCGAGGATGCCCTCGACACTGAGACAGTCCAAACAGTCGAGTATTCTCTCTATCTGGAGGGCAAACAGACGTGGTTTGAGGGCCGGATCGCGCCCATCCCGAATGAGGAACGTGACGAGGTAGTGCTGCTTGCCAGGGATATTACCGCCAGAAAAGAGCACGAGCGGGAACTCAAGGTACGCGAAGAGAAGTACCGCAACCTATTCGAGGATACCCGCGACGCTCTCATGTTGCTCGATCGCGACGGGTTCTTCGACTGCAACGAACGGACGCTTGAACTGTTCGGCATCGAGTCAGTCGAGGCGTTCGTCGGCTACTCACCGTGGAATCTCTCACCGACAACCCAGCCGGATGGAACTGATTCGAAGGCGGGGGCCCTCGATTACGTCGAGACGGCCTTCGAGGAAGGCGAAGCACTATTCGAGTGGACGCATCAACGCGTCGACGGGACCGAGTTCCCGGCCGAAGTGAAGCTCAGCCGGTTCGAATATCAGGGGGAACCAGCTTTGCACGCGCTCGTTCGGGACATCACCGAGCGCAAAGAGTACGAACGGGAACTAGAGGAACAACGCGACAACCTCGACATTCTCAATCAGGTGCTGCGCCACGACATTCGCAACGATATCCAGTTGATAATGGCTTACACCGAGATGCTCGAAACGGAGTGCAGCGATGAGGACCTACAGGAGTACACCGAGGTGGTCCTCGAGAGCGCCGATCACGCGGTCGAACTCACAACCTCGGCACGGGATATGGCCAACGTGATGCTTTCCACGGACGAGGAGCTACAGGGAGTCGACCTCCGTACCGTACTCCAGAGTGAGATCACGGAAGTGAAAGCGGCGTATCCCGAGCTCGAACTCGTCGAAGAGACGGCGATTCCACAGATGTCGGTGCAGGCAAACAGCATGCTGGGTTCCATCTTCCGAAACCTGCTGAAAAACGCCATCCAGCACAACGACAAGGAGATCCCGAAGGCAGCCATTTCGGCGACGGAGCGTGACGACACCGTCATCGTCCGGGTCGCGGACAACGGCCCGGGGATCCCGGACAGCCGGAAAGACACCATCTTCGGGAAGGGCGAAAAGGGACTCGACAGTCAGGGCACTGGAATCGGGCTCTATCTGGTAAAAACGCTTCTCGAGAACTACGGTGGCGATATTCGGGTCGAGGATCGAGAGAACCACAGCTTCTCGGAGGAGGGCCCCGGGGTCGACAGCAGGACCGAAGAAGCTACCACGGAGAATCAGACGACCGCGGATGCCGAATCTGACGGAGCGGTCTTCGTTGTGGAGCTACCGAAAGCAAGAGTGGAGTGAGCTGTAGACGGATGCCTTCCGTTTCTCAGTCATCTCGTCGGGTTGACACAGGTGAGTGAGTCGGATCGACCGGCTCGGAGTCGGTGTGCTCTATGACGGCTTCCCGATACGCCGCCGATCGATGGAGTTCGATCTCACGACGAAGGCCCAGATAGATCGTATAAACCATGACCAAGATGAGCACCGCGAACGGAAGCCCGGTTGCGATAACCGCGGTCTGGAGTGCTTTCAGGCCGTTCCCCAGCAGTAATGCGGCCGCGGTTCCGCCGATAAGGATCGGCCACAGGACCCGCTGGCGACTCGCCACCTCCTGTTTGCCTCCGGCGGTCAGATAGCTGGTAACCAGCGATCCGGAATCGAGCGACGTTACGGCGAAGGTAACCAAATTCACGGTCGCGACGAGACTCGTCACAAACGTGAACGGATAGAAGGATAACATCTCGAAGAGGGCGACAGCTCGCCCGCGGTCCTGTAGTGGTCCGATAACGCCACCACTGAGAACGTGCAATTCGACGAATATCGCCGCCCCGTTGAACACGGCCATCCAGACCAACGAGAACAGTGCCGGTACGACCAACACACCGCCAACGAATTCCCGGATCGTTCGGCCCTTCGAGATACGGGCGATGAACATACCGACGAACGGGGCCCAGACGATCCAAAAGCCCCAAAAGAAGATCGTCCAGTCGTGTTGCCAGCCAGCATCCGACCCGGCGAACGCTTCCGCATGGAAACTCAGTTCGAGAAAGTTCCCCAGATACGCCCCGATTCCGCTGTCGAAAACGTCTAATAAATACACCGTCGGCCCGCCGGCGACCACGATCAACAGAAGCGTCAACATCAAGACGACGTTCACCTGTGAAAGCCGTTTGATGCCCCTCTCAAGTCCGGCCAGAACCGACAGCGTGGTAATAGCGATGATCACGGCGATAATGCTGATCGCACTCCAGACCGTGGTTGGAATGCGGGCGTCGAAGTAGGTCGTAGCCACGAAGTCGAGCCCGGCATTGATCTGGAGTGCGGCGAGTCCGGCCGCCGTCGCCAGCCCGAAAACCGTCGCGATGACTGCGGCGAGATCGACCACGTGTCCCGGCGCACCGTAGATTCGGTCGCCAAGCAGCGGATGGAAAATCGACCGGAAACTGAGCGGGAGTCCACGGTTGAAACTGAAGAAGGCAAGCCCCAGGCCGACTACGCCGTAGATCGCCCATGGGTGAAACCCCCAATGGAACATCGTGATCGCCGTGGCCGCCCGGCCAGCGGCGGGCGTTTCCGGAGAGGCCTCAAAAAACGAGCCACCGCCGGAGAGGAAATGGTACATCGGTTCGGCAACGCCAAAGAACAGAAGTCCTACTCCCATGCCGGCGGTGAAAAGCATGGCGATCCAGCCGGATCGACAAAACTCCGGTTCGGCGTTCGGACCCCCGAGTGTAATGTTTCCGTACCGGCTGGAGCCGAAGGCAACCATCGCGATAATGAACACATTGACTGCCAGCACGTAGAGCCAGCCGAAGGTTCGGTTGACGTAGTCGAACACCGTCTCGTACGCCAGTGCGGCCTGCTCACCCAAGCCGATCGTGAGTGTGACGAAGACGCCGAGGGCGAGTACCGCGAGTGGGAACACGACCGGGTGGAGATCGACACCGAGCAGTGTAACGTTGGTTTCACCGAGGTCTCGGTCGAGATCCGCGTGGAACACCTGTTCTCGGACCGTTAATTCGCCCCGTTTTGAGGTGTCTTCTGATGGATTACTCACGCGTTAGTCCCGGTCATGGTGGTTGATCGTTCCCCGTTGTGCGCTTCGTTCATACGAACGCTTGTAGCAGATCATCGACGAGCGTCGTCCCAACACGGTGCTTGCCGGCAAGCGGCGACAGCGAACTGTACGCCCGGTCACTCACTTTCGTCAGTGTTTCTTGTGAGCCTCGGTTTATGTATGAGGAACATAAATCCACGGCAAAATTCGAGTCCCGACTGGAACTGCCCGTCTGTCATCGGTCCCGGACAGCCCGACAGGGTGGCCTCCGACTACATCGGACGCGAGTCAATCTCTGGGTCAAAAGTTCGAAGCGAGGGAGAGTTCCCCCAAATCATCGGTTTAGACACGGCGACGCATCTATCAAACGAATCAGCAGACGTCTAAAGTCCGAACAGTCTAATGACACGTTTCTCCGTCATACTGCTACGTGTGTAGGCTATAGAAGATGTTTATTGCGTCAGATATGGTAGATCAACGGTCACCCACCAACCGACCGGGCTATCACAACGGCTACGAAAGGCGCCAGAGGAGTGATCGAAGTCGATACACGAGCGAGCCGTTCTGGTATCCTGTCCACCCGCTCATGCCGCCAAGCAGCGTTGCTGCCTCGTATCCCTCGCCGTCGAGAATTTTCGTCGCTCGCTTGGCGACAACCCCCATCTTACACACGACGACGACATCGCGATCAGTCGGGATGTCGCCTAAGCGATCGCGCAGTGCCGATTCGTTGCCGCGGCGTAGTTCGGTATAGACGGGGACGTTGTGGCTTCGATCGATCGCGCCCGACTCGAACGCCGATTCCGGGCGGATATCGAGGACAAACGGTTCGTTTTCCGATGTTGATGTGAGGCGCTCATCCAGTTTCGCCGGTCTGATGCTGCTCATTAGTGTTGAATTGGGGTTGTCGCACAAAATCGTAATGTTTGGGGACATCGGCGTGTGAATTCGAAGTCATAGGCTGTGAACTACCCACGACATCGCAGGATTAGATCGCCCCGATAGGAATCCGACGAGGAGGTATTTATTCTAACGAACGTTTCAGTCGTGTATGAGCCTAAATGTCAAAACGGACGGCCCGATCGATGTAGTAGACGTGACCGATCAAGTCGCTTCAGCGGTGCCGGCTGTCGAAGCCGGTGTCTGCACCGTCTTCGTGAACCACACGACGGCAGCGGTCTCGATCAACGAGGCGGAGCCACGGTTGATCGACGACATCGAACAGTTCGTCGGGGAGCTTTCGGCCCCCGACGGCTGGGAGCACGATGCGCTCGATGGGAATGCCGATGCGCATCTTCGTTCATCACTCCTCGGCCGGAGTGTCTCAGTGCCGGTCCGCGATGGAGCGCTCGCATTGGGCACCTGGCAATCGGTTCTCTTGATCGAATGTGACGGCCCACGCGATCGGTCACTCTCCGTAACCGTCGTTCCGGGAGTGGCTCACGGCCGAGTGGGTTTTTGATTTTTTAATCGTGCCAGTGAATCGATCGGCAGAGCGAGCGTACACATTGACCGATCGGAGCACAGTTGCGATGAGCACTATCCTTCGAGTTCCCGATCGGGACAGGCTTTGGTAGGCTTGTTTCTCGTTTCGAAGAACAGTGTGGCCGACCGAATTCCTATGACTGACACAGAAACGATTTCGGTGGAGCGTTTGCGGGTATGGCGGAGTTGATCGCTGACATGCACTCGTTTGCGGCACGGTTGATCATAGAGGGAGACCGTTAGTGTGTTCTCGTGTGCGGCATTCGGAACTCCGGCTGCGGCGTTCGTCTCGCAGTCATTTTGCAGGCAGCCATATCCCGGGGAAACCAGCTGAGATGCGCACCGTTTTGTTTTCACGCACGTTATCATGAGTAGACTTAGCATGACCCCTACCAAATCCGCCGGTACGAGCACTTCACTGTGCATGAACACAGAACTAGTGCTACATAGAGTATGAGACGAAGAACGTTCTTCCAAGGCGTGTCCGGAATCTTTGTCGCAGGGATCGCTGGCTGTGTGGCCACCCAAGAAGAGTTTGAGTTCGAAGCGGACCCGGGGGCGTTCGCGAACGAGGTTGTCGAAGACGCTGGCTATGAAGAACTGGACCAACAGGAGGTCGTAGTTAACCGCACCGTCGAGGCGGGCGGCACCGAACGCGATGTAACGGTTATTAACTACTCAACAGAGTACGAACGCAGTGTGGACATCGCCGGGCAGCGGCGACCACTCGCTGCTGCGGTCGTTTTCGTAACACCCTCAGCCTCGGTCGTTGGACAAGAATACAATCCCATCGCCGACGAGAGTCTCACTGAACTCGCCCGGAGAGCGAACGGTCGGCTCGGAACTCGAATGGCCGGAGGAGAAATCGAAGATATAGAAAAGCTCGAAGAGCGAAGCATGACTGTTCTGGATTCTGGGACGAGTGTAGGTGTATTCAGTGGGCGTACCGAACTCGGCGGTACGGAACTTTCGATTCGATTACTGGTCACTCGGGTGAAACACGAGAATGATTACGTGATTCTCGGAGCCGCGTACCCGGAACAGCTCGCTCCCGAAGAGCGCTCCCGTGTGGAAACGCTGTTCAGCGATGTCGATCACGGTGATAATTGAGACGACTACACAGCTATTGGGTTTGCAGCGCCTTCATCGCTGTTTAAGTAGGACGAACATCACACGGACCTGACACCGAGACAGCCCCCCAAACAAGGAGTTTGATTAGCAGCTAGCAAGACAAGGAGGTGCCGATTCGCTGTACTGCGAACCGCGTTCAAATTAGCCCACAAGACGCCAAATAGTTCGCGTGGAAATATAGATCGCTACATAGTGCTCTGGTGATGACTTACCAGGCTATTTTACGTGGCAAACACTACAATCTCATGGCTCCCGGAGAATCAGAACAATCCCGCTGTCTGGGAGCTTACCAGTTGCCGCCGCACGATCCACACTCTACCTGCTGTTTCCATTTTTCATTCTCTCAAATTGGCGGTACCTAAGCGGGCTTGACAATCGGTTGTTGGCGGCCGTCGACCACTGCTGTATGCTAGTGTCTCCATCTGTCATCGACTTCGGGACAGACGCTTTATTACTCCTGATAATTATTCTTTGGGGATACGAATGAATTGTCAAACGGTGGCCCACTGTTTCCAATAGTCCCGCCGGTTCGATAGAGTTCATACGATCTGACCCCGCATCGACGGTATGGACCTCAGACTCGACGGGAAAACCGCGCTAGTCTCGGCATCGAGTAGCGGCCTGGGAAAAGCCTGCGTCAGATCGTTCGCCGATGAAGGAGCAAACGTCGTCTGCAACGGGCGTGACGCCGATCAGCTCGAAGCCATGGTAGCTGAGTTCGATGATTCCAACGGCGACGTAGTTGGCGTTACCGCTGATCTGACCGATCCGGAGGCGATTGACGCACTTGTTTCCGAAACAATCGATACCTTCGGTGGGCTGGATCACCTCGTGACGAACATCGGTGGCCCCTCACCAGCCTCAGCACTCGATATCGACTCCGAAGCGTGGGATGAGGCCTACGATCGATTGTTCATGAGTGCGCTTCGGTTGATCCAGCGGACGGCAACGGAACTGAAAGACGGCGGGGGCTCGATTGTGATGATGACGTCCCGAACCACACGCGAAATCATCGAAGGGTATGCGCTTTCGAACGTGTTTCGGTTGGCCCTTGTCGGGCTGAACAAAACACTCTCGAAAGAGTTAGCCCCGGAAATCAGAGTCAACGCTGTTGCTCCCGGCCCTTTCGAGACCGGCCGGATCGAAGCGCTGGCGAGCGAAAGCACCGAACAGGGTCGGTTCGAGACTCGCGAGGAGGCGTATGAAGCCTGGGGTGGAAACATCCCACTCGGTCGTCCCGGCGAGCCGAGCGAGCTCGGCGATCTAGTGACGTATTTGGCTTCTGGACGGGCCAGTTATATTACGGGAGCAACGGTCCCGATCGATGGAGGTGTCACCGACGCACCCCTTTGAGTGAGTTAGGTACCGCGTTACGACTTCGGTGGTCGTACGTCCGAATACTGATCGATGCCCGACGTTCGGGCTCGTCAGTGCGTTCGTTCTCATCGTTCGTTATCTCGGTCGGTTGGAACTATCGTGGCAGATCCACCCGCCGGCCACTGAGCTATTCGATCGTATCGTACGTTACTGTGCCGCGGTCAACGACTGTGAGCAAGGTTTCACGGGCCAGTGAGGGCGATTCGCGGATGTGGTGCTCAGGAACCAGCGGAAGCGGCACCGGCCGGTAACCGTCAGTGCGCATCGACGAGAGCGTCCCGTAGTGAGCGATTTTCCCGTCGCTATCGAAGACCCGAAACCGACCGTCCGATCGGGTATACCGTGTTGGGAACGCGTCCGGTTGCGGTCCTGGACAGGCCAGTGAGTCCACAGAGTCAAGAACGGCAACTACCTCCTCGCCGGCAGAGAGTTGAACCGACGGTGAATCTGTTTCAGCGGCTCTCGTTTCTTCTACCCACTGCAGATCGCCGTGAGTATCCACGCAGGCAAACGTGTCGTCGGTCAGCCTGATTCGATCCTCGATCGAATAGAAGCGTCGACGGCCGGTTGTATCATCCGCGATCGCGAACGGTGCTGACAGGACCTCTCGGACTGAAGACCGCGTATGTGGATCCGCAACGAGAATGGGCACCCGCCCTTGGTGGGCGGCGTTTGCGACAGCAGAAACAACGGATAACGGTCGACCGTCGGTGAGCGGGATCACCGATAGAGGGGGCTCAACAGGAGCGGGGGCTATCGAATCGCCACGGGCGACGATGACTCCATCATCAGATTCGATATCGAAACCGCGTTCACGCAGGTCGCGCTCAACGGTAGCGATTCGCCGCGATTCGGGACGTGTCATTACAGCATATAGGTGTCCAAGAAGGATAAATCCAGCCGACCGTGTCGCGGTCAAATCTCGGGGAGACAGATACGTTTTCGGTGATTAATCCGACATTCGGTGCGGCCGGCGTTCGTCGGTGTAGGCAACGAGAACTCATTGCAACGCTCGATGTGCACCGGGGACCCGGAGCGGGCTGATGGACGCCTCTCAGACAGAAGTGATCCCGAGTATAGTGCGATACGTCTGTTACGGACGGTCCCCTACGCCCGACGAGCTGAGACCTGCTCATTTGTTGAAAAGACGACACCCATACGGACGAAAACGATTAACGCTTAGGCGAAATCAGACGGTACTCTTGCTTGGAAAGAGGACCGAATATCGAGATTGAGCTACTCGTAATGCGTTTCGAGATACTCGACGATGTCGTCGCTCTCGTACATCGTCACTTCTCGGTGGCTATCGACGAGATACGGTACCTGATCCATTCCACCTCCTTCGACGAGTTCCGTGTGTGTCGTCTCATTGGTTACTCGCTGATCGTCGTTTTTCCCTAACCGTGGATTGTGGAGCACGTACGAAATGCCCAACTCCGAGAGTTTCTCACGAACCTTCTGACAGTGCGGACAGCCCTCGAATTGATATAATTCCAGCATGACAGTCCACACGGAAACAGGGTGAAGCAATAAAACTTCGTACCAGTGTG